>Ga0255057_10000829_pt1 | contig 17797 bp, 17 predicted proteins | sample Cases_109_6_MG_FD_189022 | JGI IMG/M metagenome (GOLD analysis project Ga0255057, IMG submission 189022) | Seawater microbial communities from Amundsen Gulf, Northwest Territories, Canada - Cases_109_6 | ecosystem: Environmental > Aquatic > Marine > Gulf | place: Canada: Northwest Territories... | reverse complement strand
TGCATACCGGCCTCGTAGTGGCCGGGCAACATGCAAGCCATCAACTCGAAGTCGGCGTCGTGGTCGAAGGTGACCGTGATGGTGCCTGTCTCACCGGGTAAGATTCTCCTATCAGAGTCGGCTCGTCCGAATACACCACGACCCCACCCAGCGACCAGACCTTGACCCGGATGGTGGCGCCCCCCAGGAGCCGCACCCGCACCTGCTGATCAAACTCGGCAGTAGTGGTCGGCTCCTGCCCGTCCCGAGTCACCAGGCCCGCAGCTTGCAGGTCTTCCACCACCGTGGCCAGAATCTCCGATTGGCCGTGCATGAGGTGGCGTCTGGCCGAACGCGGGATGGAGAAGCCGAGGGCGAGTGTGATGATGACCGAAAGGACGACGCCGGCCAGCGCCAGCCTCCCCCAGCGGCCCAGTTCGGTCCACTCGGTTCGCAACGCTTGCAGATATCGGCGCGGTAACCCAGTCGTCACCTTGCCATCGTACGTCCCGCAATCGAGTTAGAGCCCCACCAGGCAATGAGCCTCCGCCACTCGTTGGCAGTTGCTACTGCGGCTGCCTTCGCTCTCTTATACGGGTCGGCCCCGGGTTACGAACACGAATGTCGCTGCCGTCGCCCAGCCGGCTCCATACGTTCATGGCCGGCAGAGCCACAATCAGCCCCAATCCAACGACCCCCATGGCCAAGCCGATGAGCCAGACCCCACGCGAGATCTCGTTGGCCCAGGCGATCTTCCCGAAATGTGAAAGCAGGTACCACCAGTCGTGGGTACCACCGATCAGCTGCAACGATTGATACGGGGCATCAGCGATATAGACGCCGACGTCTTGCATGGAGGTAGCCCCCCAAACCATGAGTAGGCCGCTCGAGAGCCGGTCGTGTTGCCAAAACCAGAAGTACCCGGCCAGGCCAAACGGAACCAGCACTTGCAGGCCGCTTCCCATGAAGAAAGACGCGACCTCACCAAACGGCGACGTAATCAGATGCCCGAGCTCATGGATGCCGAGGTCGAAAGAGCCGAGCAGGGGTATCCGATTGCCGCCCACGAAGGCTATCCACAGCATCACCACAGCCACCAGGGCTGCAACACCTTCTTTCCAGTAGGACGGCCTGTCCATATCTACCAATCGGCCGGGCAACCCCTCGCCCTGAATCGATACCGGCTGGTTGATCTAGCGGAACCGGGGAATGATGTGCTCGCCGTAAGCCTGCAGCGTCTCGTCCATCTGGTCGTGCATCAGATAGACACTGAACTGGTCAACTCCGATGGATTCGAGCTCACGAATCCGCTCCAGATGGTTTTCCACCGGGCCCAGCACGCAGAAACGGTCGATCACCTCATCTGGCACGAAGTCGGTGGAAGGGTTGCCGGCTTTGCCGTGATGCTCGTAGTCGTAGCCCTCACGCGCCTTGATGTAATCGGATAGCGCAGCAGGAACCATGGTGCCGTCGTCGCCGTAGCGCTCCACGAGATCGGCGACATGGTTACCGACCATGCCCCCGAACCAACGCACCTGATCCCGCTGATGCGCGAGATCGTCGCCAACGTATGCCGGGGCGGCCACGCACACCTTGACGTCAGATGGATCGCGACCGGACTCGGCGGCGGCGTTGTGAACGAACTTCGAGGTCCACTCCACCAGGTAGGGGTCGGCCAGCTGCAAGATGAACCCATCTGCCACCCGGCCGGTCATCGTCAGCGCCTTCGGCCCATAGCCGGCCATCCACACCGGCAGGTCGTAGCCTTCTTCCACCCATGGAATCTGCAACTTTTGCCCGTTGTAATCGACCTCGTCGCCCCGCACCAGGCCTCTGATCACCTCGATAGCAGCTTCGGTGGTCGCCAGCGTGGTCGGCTTCTTCCCCAAATAGCGCAACGCCGAGTCGCCCCGGCCGATGCCGCAAATAGTGCGCCCCTCGAACATGTCGTTGAGGGTGGCAAACAGGGACGCCAGCACCGTCCAATCCCGGGTCCCCGGGTTCGTGACCATCGGCCCGACGATCATCCGCTCCGTCTCCGCCAACATCAACGAGAAGATGACGAACGGCTCCTGCCACAACATATGCGAGTCGAACGCCCAGCCGTAGCTGAAGCCCACGTCCTCGGCCAGCTTGGCCAGTCGCACTACCTCGGTAGCCGGCGGATTGGTTTGTAAAACGACGCCGAATTCCATAATTGCCTAGTGCCCCCCTAGTTGTGCTGGGGGAAGCCGAGATCCACTCCCCGGTGGATTGGATCCGACCAGCGGCTGATGATCACCTTGGGCCGCGTGTAGAAGTGGATCCCTTCAGGACCGTAGATGCTGTGCGACCCGAAGATGGAGTCCTTCCAGCCACCAAACGAATAGAAGGCAAGCGGCACCGGGATGGGGACGTTGATTCCCACCATCCCCACCTGGATCTCGTTCTGGAACTTGCGGGCGGCGCCCCCGTCATTGGTAAACAGCGCCGTCCCGTTCCCCCATGGATTGTCGTTGATCAGCTTGATGGCGTCCTCGTAGCGCTCCACTCGCATAACATCGAGCACCGGTCCGAAGATCTCATCCCGGTAGATCGTCATGTCGGGAGTTACGTTGTCGAACAGCGTGGGACCGAGGAAGAAGCCGCTCTCATTGCCTTCAGGAGCAAAGCCGCGCCCGTCAGCCACCAACGTCGCTCCTTCTTCAACGCCGGCGTCGATGTATCCGGCCACCTTGTCGCGATGAACGTCTGTCACCAGCGGACCCATGTCCATGTCGGGTTGGTCACCCGGCCCGATCTTGAGCTTGGCCATGCGCTCTTTCATCTTCTCCACGAGCCGGTCGCCGGCATCGCCCACCGCAACGATCACCGAAATCGCCATGCACCTTTCCCCGGCCGACCCGTAGCCGGCCGAAACTGCCGAATCGGCTGCCAACTCCATGTCGGCATCCGGGAGCACGACCATGTGATTCTTGGCACCACCCAGAGCCTGGACCCGCTTGCCGCGGGCCGTAGCGGTCTCGTAGACATACTTGGCAATGGGGGTCGACCCGACAAAGCTCACCGCTGAAAGGTCCGGGTGCTCGAGAATGCGGTCCACCGCCACCTTGTCGCCGTGAACAACGTTCAACACACCGTCGGGTAACCCGGCTGCGGCGAACAGCTCGGCCGAGAAGTTCGAGGCCGACGGATCCTTCTCGGAAGGCTTCAAGACGAAGGTGTTTCCGCACGCAATAGCTATCGGGTACATCCACATGGGCACCATGGCGGGGAAGTTAAACGGGGTAATGCCCGCCACGACACCGAGCGGCTGGCGAATGGTGTAGGTGTCGACCTGCGTGGAAACGTTCTCTGAGTAGTCGCCTTTGAGGAGATGGGGGATCCCGCAGACAAACTCGACCACCTCGATCCCGCGCTGCACCTCCCCGAGCGCGTCGGCCATTACTTTGCCGTGTTCGGCAACCAGCAACTTGGCTATCTCCTCCTTGTTCTGCTCCAGGAGCTCGCGGAAGGCGAAGAGGATCGAAGCCCGCCGGCTGATGGAGGTGTCCCGCCATCCCGGAAAAGCGTCCCTAGCAGCCTGGACGGCGGCATCGACATCTTCCACCCCCCCCAACGCCACCCGGCTCGATACCAGGCCTGCGGCCGGGTTGAAGACGTCGCCCCAGCGTTCGGGCTCCTTCTCGTATGGCTTGTTGTTGATCCAATGGCGAATCTCGTTCATAACCAGGCTCCTAAGTCAGATAGTCGTTGAGGCCGCGCTTCAGGTACTTGCCGTCACCTTTGGTGCCGAGGTACTCGTCGTTATCGACGATGATTCTTCCCCGGGACAACACCGTGTCCACCCGCCCGTTGATCTCCATACCCTCGTAGGCCGTGTAGTCGATGTTGCCGTGGATCGTGTCCGTCGAGTAAGTGAATTTGGCGTTCGGGTCATAGATCACGATGTCGGCGTCGGCGCCCAACGCTACCTCGCCTTTCTGAGGATGGAGACCCATCATCCTGGCCGGCGCAGTGCAGCACATCTCTACCCAGCGGTTGACGCTGAACCGCCCTGCGACAACGCCGCTCTGATACATGACGTTGAGGCGCTCCTCGACGCCGGGCAAGCCGTTGGGGATGAGCGTGAAGTTGTCTTCCCCCAGCCTCTTCTGCCTGCCCATGACCGGATCGTCGTCAAAGAAAAAGTCGGCGTGATCGGTCGATACAACCTGCAGCACGTTGTTAGTCAGCGCCTCCCAGAGATACTCCTGGTGGCCTTCGGACTTGAATCGAATCGGAGTGGAGCACACGTACTTAGCGCCCTCGAAGCCGGGAACATCGATGTCGTCCTCCACCGACAGGTGCATGTAGTGGGGGCAGGTCTCGCCAAAGGCATTGGAGCCGCGCTCCTGTGCCATGGCCAACTCCATCACCCCCTCCTTGGCCGACATGTGCACGACGTACAGCGGTGCACCTGCCGTTTCAGCCAGAGCGATGGCCCGGTGCACCGCCTCAGCCTCGGTGAGAGGAGGCCGGGTGATGGTGTGATATTTGGGTGCCATCTCCCCTCGTGCCACAGCCTGTTCCCGGAGCACATCGATGGCGATGCCGTTCTCGGCGTGCATCATGATCATGGAGCCGTCTTCGGCCGCCTGCTGCATGGCACGGAAGATCTCGCCGTCGTCCGAGTACAGGACACCCGGGTAGGCCATGAAGAGTTTGAAGCTGGTGACGCCCTCACTCATGATGTTGCGCATCTCTTTGAGCGATGCCTCGTTGACATCGCCGACAATCATGTGGAAGCCGTAGTCGATGGCGGTGTTGCCCTCGGCCCGTTTCATCCAATTCTCGAAACCGTCCATGATCCGCTCGCCTTTGACCTGCACGGCGAAGTCGACGACGGTGGTGGTCCCGCCAAAGGCGGCTGCTCTGGTTCCGGTCTCGAAGTTGTCAGAGACAAACGTTCCCCCGAACGGCAGCTCGAAGTGGGTGTGGACGTCTACCGCTCCGGGGATGACGTACTTACCGGTGGCGTCAATTACCTTGTCGGCGGACTCGGACCAGGCCTGTTCCCCATGGGGGGCGATCCCGGCAACTTTTTCGCCGTCGATGAGGACGTCGGCCTCAATGGTGTCGGTTGCACTCACCACCTGGCCGCCCTTGATAACGGTGGTCATATTCCCTCCTCCAACAGTCTCCTACGCCCAGCGGGCCAAGTAGTCAAACGCTAGTGGTCTGTCGCTTCGTCGATGGCCTGCTCGAGCTTTTCGAAGCCCTCGTCAGCTTCGTCCTCGGTTAGGGACAGCGGCGGGGCAATCCGCAACACGTTGGCATACAGGCCGCCCTTGCCGATCAGCAGGCCTCGCTCCCTGGCTCCCTCCATGATCTGCATCGTGATCTCGGGGTCGGGATCCCTGGTACCCGGCTTTACGAATTCCACACCGATCTGCAGGCCCTTGCCGCGGACATCGCCGACAATGGAGTCCGGGTCGTCCGCCAGGTGATCGAGCCGCGACTTGAGATGGTTGCCGACCTTGAGGGTGTTGGTTTGCAGGTCGTTGTCGATCACATAGTTGATGTTGGCCAGCGCCGCGGCCGTGGCCAGCGGGTTGCCGCCGAACGTCGAGATGGAGTTGGCGTCGATGCTGTCCATGATCTCCGAACGAGCCACCACGCCGCCCATGGCCAGGCCGTTGGCAACCCCCTTCGCGAACGTAAGAACATCGGCCACCAACTCGTGAGCCTCGTAGCCCCAAAAGTTCTCGCCGGTGCGGCCCCAGCCCGTCTGCACTTCATCGGAAATGTACAGGATGCCAAACTCATCCAACACTTCCTTGAAGGCGCCAAAGAAGCCGTCGGGCGGGGTGGTGAAGCCGCCGACACCCTGGATGGGCTCTGCGATCATGGCGGCCACGGTCCCCGAGGTTCCAACGTCGATCATGTGGCGCAGATCATCAACGCAGGCGGCGATGAACTCGTCGTCGGGCAGGTGCCCGAAGGGGCTGCGGTACTTGTACCCGTTGTGAATGTAGGTCACCGAAAGTGGACTGAGGCTGGTGGGCGACCACGACCGATTCCCCGTCAGTCCCACGGCGGCGAATGAACGGCCGTGATAGCTGTTGCGGAGAGCCAATATCTGGTTTGACCCCCGATGGGTCGTGGCAATCATCATCGCCGCATCGTTGGCCTCTGTACCCGAGTTGGTGAAGAAAACCTTGGCGTTGGGAATGCCCGACAGGCCGGCGATCTTCTCGGCCAGGTCGATCTGCGACTCGATGAGATACAGCGTCGAGCTGTGCACGATCTTGGCTGCCTGCTCCTGAATGGCAGCGTTGATCTCGGGAATGTTGTATCCGCTCATAGTGGTGAGGATCCCCGCGAAGAAGTCGAGGTATTCGTTGCCTTCGGCATCCCACACCCGGCGCCCGTCGCCGCGGACCAGCGCGATCGGCTGCTGGTAATACAGTGCCAGCCAATTCGGCAGAATTTCGCGGTGCCGCTTCAGCAGGTCTTCATGGGTGCTCATCTAATCCTCCGTTGTGTTCCCGAAATTTAGTGCGCCCCGCCTGCGGGTGGGCCGGATCAGCTCAGCGCCCCTCCGGTATCACGCCCAGCTCAGTTCCCGCAACCGGTCATCGGGGATCCCGAAGTGGTGCCCACCCTTGTGAGCGGCGGCCAAGACGATGCGGCCTCGGAGGCCTCCTCCGACTGCGTGATCCGGCGTTTTGGCTCCTCGAAGATGGTGATGCGATCCGGCATGACCGCCGAAAAGAAAGCGGCTCGCGCCGGGTCAGGCTCACGCCCTCATACAGACCGAGCAAGATCAGGCCGGAGTTGCAGCTCTCGTCGAAACTGGTGGATCACGCAATGACCAGGACGTAATCGACGATGCCGACAGGCACGACATGGTGTTCATCTTTACCCGCAGGCGCCACTTCCGACAACTGACCTTCGTCCTCCCGTGGAGCGCTACGAGGGGTTCCTACTTCGCCAGGCCTCTGGAGGTCAGAGATGGTGGCCGCCATAGATGGTGACCGCGAGTTACTAGCGTCGAACTGTCGGACATCGTTGTTGCCAATTCGGTTTATGTCCATGCCTGCAGGGTTTGGGTCAGGTGAGGCTCGAATAACTCGGGCTCCAAGAGAAAAGCGTCATGCCCCTTATCAGAGTGCACAGTGACGTGGCGGACTGGTACCTGCGCCTGTTTGAGTGCGGCTACCAGGGCAACCTGTTCTTCGGGGTAGTAGCAGACGTCGGAATCGATCGAGAAGACTATATGGCGCTGATGCTGGCACGGCGAGAAGAGTTCGCCGAAGTTCGAAACCCCCGCTTCGCTGAGTAGATCGGATGTCTGCCAAGCCTGCATCAACCGCAGATAGCTGTTGGCGTCGAAGCGTTGAACGAACTTCTGTCCCTGATACCACATGTAGGACTCGAGGGGATTGCTTATCCGGATAGGCCCCGCAAACTTGTTTCCTACTGCCTCGTCGCGAGCTCGTTCCTCCATCGCCTGCAGCGACACGAACGTCTTGTGTCCGATCATCCGAGCCAAAGCCAGCCCCCGGTCCGGATTCGGGCCGTTGTAGTAGTCGCCGCCGACGAAATCGGCATCGGTGATGATGGCATTCGCCTGCTCGAAGTTGTGGAGGAGCTGAAGGGGGGTGACACGCAGTCCGGCTGCGATGGGGATAACGATTCTGACCCGGTCGGGGAACCGGGTCGCCAAGCTCAAACACATGATCCCGCCGACCGACGCACCGGTCACCGCATGCAGACGCACGATTCCGAGGTGGTCGAGCAGGGGGATCTGGGAGTCGACAATGTCACAAAAGCTCACCTCGGGAAACGAGCTCCCATAGGGCTTATCCGTATCGGGGTTGACGGAGGACGGGCCGGTGGAGCCATAACAGCCACCCAGGTAGTTGACACAAATCACCGCGAAACGATCCGTGTCCAACGCCCGACCAGGACCAATGAATTCGTCCCACCATCCCGACTGGCATTCTTCCGTCCACGACGCTGCGCCTGGAACCGAGGGGTTGAAGCCGGCGGCGTGCTGACTGCCGGTGAGAGCGTGAAAGACGAGGATGGCGTTGTCGCGGGCCGCATTCAACTCGCCATACACCTCATAGGCGAGAGTTACACCTGATAGCTGTTCGCCGCTCCTGAGCTTGATTGGCTCGAGACTGCTTCCAAACTCGAAGAAGCGAGTTTCCACTGTTCCTATTTCGAAAGTCACTGCGTATCGCTCCTGCGTTCTAGATCGGCCGTCGCCGCTTGGAGGAGATGACACCGGTGTCGAAGCCGGCCAGGTGTAAGCCACCAGCCCACCGGGCGTGTTCGATCTTGAGGCATCGATCCTGGACTACCTGCAAACCGGCATCGATCGCCATTTGGGCGGCCTCATCGTGGCGCAGTCCGAGCTGGAACCAAACCACCTTGGCGCCGATCTCGATTGCCTGCTCGACCACCCCCGGGATTTCAGAAGGCTTGCGGAAAATGTCGACGATGTCTGGGACCTCTGGCAATTCTTCAAGCGACGGGTAGCACTTCAGGCCGAGCACCTCTTCATACATCGGGTTCACCGGGAAGACGGTGAAGGAGGTGCGAACTATGTAGGAAGCCACGAAATTCGATGAGCGGATCGGATTGGCCGACACGCCGACCAGAGCGGCACTGCGGGCGTTCTGGATGATCCGCAGGCGCTCTCGGGCGTCGGCCTCGTACAGGTCGGTTGTCACGAAAGCCCTCCAAAGGCTTGATCGAGGTCCCACAGGATGTCGTCGATGTCCTCGATGCCCACCGAGATACGGATCATGTCGTCCCTCACACCGACAGCTTCACGATCTTCCACCGGTACTTGCTGGTGGGTGGTAGAAGCCGGGTGGATCACGAGGGTCTTGGCGTCACCGACGTTAGCGAGGTGGGATGCCAGTTCCACCGCATCGATGAACTGCTCGCCAGCCTCATATCCGCCCTGCAGCCCGAACGTGAAAACGGCTCCCGGGCCTTCGGGCAGGTACTTCTCGGCGAGCGGGGTCCATTGGTTGTCCGCGAAAATCGGAAAACTCACCCACGAGACCGCAACGTGATCGTTAAGGAACTCGGCGACTTTTCTAGCGTTAGCAGAGTGTTGGCGCATCCGTAACGGCAGAGTCTCGAGCCCGAGCAGCAACAGGAACGAGTTGAACGGAGAGGGCGCTGCCCCGATGTCGCGTAGCAGCTCGACGCGGGCCCGGGTGAGATAGGCGTACTCCCGGAAGTTCTCCCAGAAACGCAGGTCGTGGTACGCGGGAGAGGGGTCCACCAGTATTGGAAAGTTGCCATTGTCGAAGGGGAATCGCCCGCTTTCGACAATCACGCCTCCGATCGCCACTCCGTGGCCGCCGATGAACTTGGTTGCCGAGTAAACAACGATGTCTGCTCCGTGTTCCATCGGCCGGCAGAGATACGGCGTTGCGAACGTGTTGTCGACCATGAGGGGGACCCCATGAGTATGAGAGATCCGCGCCAGCGTCTCGATATCGAGAATGTCAGTTCGCGGGTTTCCGATTGTCTCGGCGTATACGAGTTTGGTCCGCTCCGTGATGGCTTTCTCGACCGCGTCCAGATCAGTGAAATCGACGAAGGTGACGTCCACTCCCATCCTTCGCAGGGTCACGTCGAACTGGGTGTAGGTGCCGCCGTACAGGGACTGCGACGCCACGATCTCATCGCCGTTTTTACACAGGGTCAGCACGGCGATGAGCTGGGCGGCTTGTCCTGAGGAGGTCGCTACTGCACCCAGGCCGCCCTCGAGAGAGGCCATCCTTTCCTCGAAGGCGGCGGTGGTGGGGTTTCCAATCCGGGTGTAGATATTGCCGTAGGTCTGGAGGGCAAAAAGATCGGCCGCATGCTGGGCGTTGTCGAAGACGAACGACGTCGTCTGGTAAATGGGCATCGCCCGCGCCCCGCTTTCAGGATCGGGACGCTGCCCGGCGTGAACAGAACGGGTACTGAACCCGAATTCGTGCTCGCTCATTTGACGACCACGAGGTAAGGCGGGACTGTTCCCACCACAGTATCGGAATCGCTGGCGGGCATCTGATCGGACCCCCGTTGCCAGCGGGCCGCGCATACGAGCGCAACCCAGACGAACAAGTTGATGGCGACAACTGCGATGAGAACGACCAAAGCTACTCCTCGTCTATAGGGGACCTCAGGCCAGATCGATGTCCACCGGAATCGGCCTCAGCATCGTTGAGACGGGTTGTTTCTGTAGTCATTGATTTTCCTCCTGGTTACCGGCTGCCGGCCGAACTCGATGGGTCTGATCGCTGGTGGGCCTCTAGTGGCTGGCCTTAGGCTCGGTCACGCTGTCGCTGTAACCGGGTGGTCCACTTGTGACGCACTCACCTACACATTCGGGTGGGCGTCGATACCAGAAAGGGGGTTTTAGAAGACTCCATTGGCGGTTCCCTTTCTCTCGCTTGTCGTCGCGCTCTGAGAGCGCCGCGAGCGGGGCTTCCGCTATCGGCTACTCATCGATCAGGCATTGGCACCGAATACTCGGTTGCCGCGGCTTCGCGGGGCCTGTCCCTCCACCGCTCTAGATGAGCGCGTTTGTTGGCGAAAGACAAGCACACGCGACTGGAACCGTCAAGTGCTCGCGGCGCTGTCGCCGGTGCTACCTAGGGACGAACGAGGTCGTCGTAGGCGTCGGGCCGGCGGTCGCGATAGAAGGCCCACTGCTTGCGGACCTCGTCGATCAAGTCGAGGTCGAGATCCCGGATCACCAACTCCTCTTCCGTATCGGAGGCGGCGCCGTCTACGACCTGTCCGCGGGGGTCCACGAAATAGGAGGACCCATAGAAGTCGTTGTCACCGAACGGTTCCTTGCCGACCCGGTTGATTGCCCCGATGAAGTACTCATTGGCTACTGCTGCTGCCGGCTGCTCCAGGTTCCATAGGTACATGGAGAGGCCCCGACTGGTAGCCGAAGGGTTGAACACGATCTTGGCGCCGTTGAGGCCCAGAGCCCGCCAGCCCTCCGGGAAGTGGCGGTCGTAGCAAATGTAGACCCCGATTCGTCCAACGGCGGTGTCGAAAATCGGGTAGCCGCCGTTGCCGGGACGGAAGTAGTACTTCTCCCAGAATCCGCTGACCTGAGGGATATGTTGCTTGCGGAACTTGCCGAGGTATGTGCCGTCGGCGTCAATGACCGCCGCGGTGTTGTAGAAGAAGCCGTCGTCTTCCTTCTCAAAGATCGGTACAACCAGCACCATCCCGGTTTCCTTGGCCAGATCGATCATCAGCTTGGTAGTAGGACCATCGGGAATCGGCTCGGCGTAGTCGAAATGGACGTCCTCTTGCACTTGACAGAAGTAGGGCCCATAGAAGAGTTCCTGAAAGCACATGACCTGGGCGCCCTGTTCGGCCGCCTGGCGAGCGTAATCGGCGTTCTTCTTGATCATCGAGTCTTTGTCGCCGGTCCATTTGGTCTGGACGATGGCAGCTCTAACGGTGTTGGCCATACCTACTCCTTGGTCGCGCCTCAGCGCCAAAAGCTAGCGAACCAGGCGGCCATTCGTGTCGACAGTCTTCTTCCCGGTCCGTTTGCCGGCCCAGCCCCTGACTGGATCGCGGGCGGGTCGTCAGGCGAGAGCGACACAGTGGACGCCTGGTAGCCCCTCTGCCACCGACGACCAGGTCACACCGCCGTTCACCGACTCGTACACGGCACCCTCGGGGGCGGCGATCACGCTTCTGTCGCCTGTGGCGTCGAGACAAAAGGTATTCACGTTGCCGGCGAACCACTCGGGGAGCCCGTCCTCACACTTGCGGAACGGAGTGCTGCCGTCCAGTGGACGCCGGTAGACGACGGCCTTCCCGCCCGAAGGTCCAAGCGAGGCCGAAACCAGCGCGTAATCGCCGCCAACCGCCACCGCCCGACAGTAAACCGCGTGCATTCCTGAGATTTGGAATTCCCAGGAGCCGGCGCCGTCGGTGGTGACACCGAGCCCGATAGCCGAGGCAGCGTAGGCGGCGCCCGGGCTCCCGGAGTGAGCGATCACCTCGTGAACGTCGGCCGAGATGTCCATGGTCGGCTCCCATGACTCGAGTTCGGCCGAGCGAAGAACCCCACCGACGTGGACGTTGACATAGACGGTCCCGTCGTCATCGAAGCCAATCGAACGGACGTCGGGAGGGCCGCCCCACGGTGTCCCCCACGTGTCCCGTCCTGGAGCCGTGGCGAACGAAGCGACTTCCCTCAGGGCCGATCCATCGAGCCGGAACAGCCTCGCCTCTGCCGCTCCAATCAACACCAGATCTCCCGCCACCGCCAGGCAGTTTGCCTGCCCCTCTTCTAGGCGGCCGACGATCTCCCAGTCGCCTCCTTCAGGATGGTGCCACAGGTTGGCACCATCGCTCAGCGCCCAGAGGTCGCCGGCATCAACTGCAATCGCGTCCATCCGGTATCCGGCCGGCTGCGGTGCCATGTCCGCGCCCACCTGGACGAAACCGTTGTCCGTGCCTACAAGGATCACCCACCAAGGCTACGCCGCGAGCGCCTATGCCGGCTAAGAGCCCGCTCCTAGCGGAGGTTCTCTTCGATCTCCATCGTCATGGTCATGTCCATGCGGCCCGAGTCGCCGAAGCCGTCCATCTTCATCACCATGACTAATCCCATGTCGGCGAGGATCCGGACCACGACACCCTCTTCGAAATCGAACCAGGTGGTCGTCCTCATGTCGACCATCTCCATGCGGATCTCCATTTCGAGATCGGCCATGAATGCGCCCATGAGCTCACCGAAGTCGACGTCGGATTCGTCGCCTAGCAGCGTTCCGGCGTCGTCAACCATCGACATCATGTCGGCGAGATCCATGACCAGAGCCGGGGCTCTCGAGCTCGACTGGATGACGACGGTTTCGCGACCATCGACGACATCTATGGCGACCACCTCGTTGTCGGTGGTGATGGTCCAGGGACCGAAGCCGGGGATCTCGGTGGTTTCCTCATTGGTCCAGGTTCCCCCAACTGTGAGCTGATCCTCCGGGAAAGCCGGACCGAACAATTGGGTGCTGGCATTGCCGGTCAAGCCGCTAAAGTCGCCGCCCATGAAATCGGTGGGTATCGCGACCCCATCGGCCGCGGCGGACAATACGCTGCCCTGCCCATCAAGCACCATCGTGATCTCAGGGATGAAAGCGTCGAGCCCCAGTCCAAGGTCCTCGGCGTTGAAATCCTGCCCGCCCGACATGGTCTCAAACCCGCTCATTCCAAAACTCTCCATCATGGTGCTGACGGTGATCTCATAGGTGCCCGGATCGATGCCATCCACAATCGAGTAGTCGACAACAGCCTCCATGAACATGTTGCCGGAGTCTTTGAATGAGCCACTCTGTTCAAAGTCGACGTCGAAACTGATCTCTGCACTTATCAACGTGTCATAGGTGAGTTGGTCACCGTCGCCATAGCCATAGGAAAAAACCGCAGGCTGAATGTCGAATACCTGACCCGGATTCTGCAGAACTAATCCAGCTCCGGCCGGTTGGCCTTCCTGGCCGCAGGCCGCGGCCACCATCGAAAGCGCCAGCAGCGCTATGCCGACTTTGAATTTCACAACGAACCCCGTTTCAGTCGATGTGCTCTCACAGGTGAGCAATTCCGGTGGCAGGTCCTGCCACCGGCACCTACTTCGGCGGAAACCGAAATTGCTTGAGTTGCCGGCTGTTAATAGGAAGCGGGCCCCGAAGGGCCCGCTTCCTGATAGCTCGCCCTAGAGCGAGATCTTTTGCTAGTCGCCGCCCCGGGAGCGCCTAGTGGTCCGCCGCAGAATTAGTCACTGCGCGGGCGCTATTTCCACGACAGACCACTAGCCAGAGCATCTCAGTTCCACATCGAGACGCAGGTCGAGAGCCATGTCCTGCCACACCAGGCAGGCGTCTATCAGTTCGCTGAGAGCCAGACCAAACTGCGACTCAAACGAAGGAGCAAGCTCCTCGGTAGTCGCCGTGTCGATCGACTCGATCGCCTGGGCCGCAAGTGCTCTGATTGATTCACTGATGCTGAGGTAGCCGAGGTGAGCGTCGAGGACCGCCGCAGGGGGATCCAGTGCCTGCAAGTCTGCCGCCTCCACCTGGAGAACCGCCACAACGGTGGAAAGGAAGCTCACTTGAACCGCCCTGGCCTCATCCGGAGGCAGAGGTTCCCCTCCAAAAATGGCCGACACGCCCGCCTCGTTCTCCTCGAACCAGGCATCGAGTTGTGCATTGAGCCTGTCTCCCAGCTCCACGAGCACGGCGAAATATGCTTCAACTTCTGGATCGACCATCACCGTCACAATCTCCACCGCGCGGCCGCCGTTGAGCCCACTGATGAGGTCAAGTGTGAACCGAGGGGCATCGGCATCCACCGCTACCAGCACTTCAACTCCATCGGCGGTCGGCTTGGTCCTCCCCTCCTCGATACCTCCGAGAATCACCGACAGAGTCATCGTCTCGAAGGTGACGTAGGAATCGTCCACCATTACCGCAGCCGCTAGTTCGTCCCAGAAGTAGAAGCCGCCGCTGAGGACGGCCGGGCTATTCGAGAAGAGATCGAATATAGCGTTTGCCGACGGGGTCCACAGGTTGTCGGAGAGGCGGTTGTACCAAGCGCGGTCGACGGGTACGGCGTTGGTTGCATCAAGCGGGATCAGGACAATCTGAGCGCCGGACTCAAACACGGCCCGAGCGCCGGCCGGATCGATCCATACGTTCCATTCGGCGACGCCATTGGCCGGCACGTTCCCACCCACCCCTACCGCCCCACCCATAATGTAGATGGCATCGAGGTTGCTCACCATTGTCGGGTCAAGGGCCAGCGCTTCGGCTACATTCGTCAACGGACCCAGCGTCAGCAGCTTCACCGGCTCGGTCGATTGCGTCACCGCCGCTACCAGGAGCTCCGGCCCACTGAGCGTGGACGGTTGGCCGCCATCGGGAAGGGATAGGCCGGGCAGTTGATCGGCGGCATCTCGCCAGGCATCCGGCCACTGGTTCTGACCGGCAATGGGATCCGTAGACCCGCAGGCCACCGGGATCCCCTCTTTGCCGACGAGGGCGAGCAAGCCGAGAGTGTTCGCCACCGCTTTCTCGCAGTGAGACTCGCCCGTCCCGGGGATCGTGATGGCGTCCACCCGAACTCCGTCCTGCTGAAGCACGAACAGCAGCGCGGTCACATCGGAAGACGTCGGGTTGTAATCGACGACCACCGGGGTGCCGTCTCCCGGTTGTGAAACAAAGGCCGGCCGGGTCGTCGAAGTGGCCTGGACCGTCGAAGTGGTCGGGACCGTTGAAGCTGTCGTCGAGGTCGAGTCGCCGCTCCCCCCGCAGGACGAGGCAACGAGCGCAATAGCCGCCACCACCGCCAAAAGGCGCCGGGATGTTCGGGTGTCCATGGTCCTCGCGATCTTGCCTTCTACGAACACTGACGAAATGCAGGCCCCAACGGGTGACAAAATTCTCACAGATTCTCCCCAACACGTGTCACCCGAACACCGACCTCACCCGTCTGTAAGGATGAAACGGACCGAAGGGAGCATGTTATGGATTGGTGGGTACTCGAGCTGATAGTGACGTCCGTCCTGGTCCTGATTCTCTTCGTGCTCGGTCCGGTGATCAAACGGTTCGGGAAGAGTTACGCCGCCGACATCTTCCGCTCCAACCCCCGGACGGGAAAGAGTTATCTGGTCTTGATGGATGTCGCCTACTACCTGATTTTCACGGCGTTCATTCTCTTCACAATCAGCTTCGAGCGTGAGTCCGCCTGGAGCCAGGAAGTAGGGGCCGACCAGCTCGAAAGCGCCGCGGTTCGAGTGGGCGGCATGCTCCTTCTCATGGGGATCTTGCACGGCCTGAACGTGATCAGCCTTCCCATCATCGGCAGGTTGCTCGGTCTGGGCCGGACGCTGGAAGAGGACACGCCCGAGCCGAAAGCAGCCTGACCTGTTCGCGGCAACCGTACCGGAAGGCACCGCCCTCGAAGTCCCAATCGGGGGAGAGATCGATGCCGACGCGCTGGTGACTTCGCTGTATGCCCAGGAAGGAACTGCGCTGGTGCGGTTGGCACGTCTGTTCACCGACGACCGCAACGCCGCCGAAGACCTGGTGCAGGAAGCCTTCATCCGGCTGCATCGCAGTGCGCATCGCATCCACGATCCTGAGAAAGCCGCCCCCTACCTGCGGTCGATCCTCCTCAACCTGGCCCGGGACCATAACCGGCGGGGCTTGATGTCGCTCCGACATTCTGAGGCTCTCACCCCCGCTTCTTCACCCGAGGCACCGGAGGACCGTGTCGTGCTCAACGAGGAACAGGCGGCGGTAATCGACGCACTGGAGGACCTGCCCCGCCGCCAGCGAGAGTGCCTGGTGCTGCGGTTCTACTTCGACCTCTCGGAACAGGAGATCGGGGCAACCCTCGACATTTCACCTAATTCTGTAAAGACGCATTGCCGGAGAGGCATGCAGTCACTCAGAAACAACCTGGAGGTCGAATGACGGTTGAACAGCTTCTGACCGATGCGCTCCACGGCACCGATGACTACCTGCCGAGCCCGGACCTCTTTGCCAAAGTGAAGCGCTCTATCGAGGAAGACGCCGCCCACCAGCGCCGGGTCCGCCGAGTGCTGACATGGGCTGCGGTCGGGCTGGCCGCAATGGTGGCCTGGGTCGCAGCCTTCATCGATTTCGCCGACGGGACCGCCACCATGCCCTGGTGGACGGTGGAGGTCCTCACCACCGCAATTCTCGTCACAGTTGTAGTGATTCTGGGACCGGTTATCCGGCGCTTCGGCATGGGGCTGACGCTGGAGGTGTTCCGCAGCAACCGGGCTACCAGCGAGCGATTCCTCGTTCTCCTCGACTTTGCCTATTACCTGGTGTTCACCGCATTCATCCTGATGACGACCAACTTCTCGACCCAAACTGATTGGGGCGGAAACCTGGCTGGCCAGCTCGAGTCCGTGTTGGAGCGCATCGGCGGGCTTCTCTTGGTGATGGGGATACTTCATGCCCTCACGATTGCCGTGCTGCCGGTAATGGGATTGATCTTTGCCAGCAACTGGCGCCGGGCCGCCCGGGTGGCACTAGGCAGCGAAGCCCCCGAACCGAATCCGCCTGCCGAGAAGGCCGATCGGGTGGCAACGGTGATCGTGTGGTTGGTGGCGGCTGCCGTCGCCGCTCAACTACTGCTGTTCATCGTCCCGGGAATCATCGGGCTCATCATCGGCGGCAGCGGCGAATAGGTCCTTGTCACCCGAACGCAGAACTTGATCGTCTGTAGGGGTAAAGAAAGGTGAGTGGGAATGATCAAGGAAACTTTGTTCAAACAAACCTGGTGGGTGAGCCTGGCGGTTGTTCTGGCGGGGCTCCAGGTCGTCTTCGCCATCGGTATCGGAGCGGATTCGGAAGCCAGTAACACGGAGCGAGTCGTATTTTTCATAGGATTTGGTGGCGGCGCTGTGCTGACGATTCTCGGAGCCCGGCTCCGGCGGCACAACCAACGTGCCGGGGATGCTCTAATCGCTATCGGCGTCATTCCCAGCGTCCTCATCGGAATCATTGCCTTCTGGTTCCCGCCGATGTGGCTGGTCACTGTGGCCGGGCTGGCGGTGATGGGGTCGTCAATTCGGGACGCCGCAGCCGCGGTAGCTGTAACCAGCTCGTAGTTCCTAGGGTTCGGCGCCGATCGGCTGGCCCGCTGCCCGATCCCACAGCCTGAACAGCGTCAGGCCCACCACCATGAAGCCGGCCGTGGTCAGGAACATGGCGTCGTAGCCCGCCCATCTGATAACCAGGCCGAGAACAGGGCCACCGACCAGCGTGCCTAC
>Ga0255057_10000828_pt1 | contig 17802 bp, 15 predicted proteins | sample Cases_109_6_MG_FD_189022 | JGI IMG/M metagenome (GOLD analysis project Ga0255057, IMG submission 189022) | Seawater microbial communities from Amundsen Gulf, Northwest Territories, Canada - Cases_109_6 | ecosystem: Environmental > Aquatic > Marine > Gulf | place: Canada: Northwest Territories... | reverse complement strand
TGACTTAGTCAAATTTCGTTTGTGTGAACGGCAGCACAAAATCCAGTTGATCCGCGCACTTAGATCAGTGAGACTGTGGAATCCACTGATTCGCGCAGGGCAGGAACTTAAGGTTTTCAGGCATGGCAGCAACGGCATCTCAATCCAATCTTTCGGGCCTGCCAAGGCGGCTGGTTCAGGACGGTATCGTCTCTGAAGAAGTCGTCCAGGAAGCGTCCGAAGCCGCTAAAAAAGAGAAGTCACCTCTCGTCGCCTACCTCGTGGCCAACGAAATGGCCGATGCCCGGGCGGTCGCCGTCGCTGCATCACACGAATTCGGTGTGCCATTACTGGATCTTGACGCCATCGAAATAGATCTCGAATGCCTGCGCGCCGTCGATCAGAAGCTATTGAACAAGCATCGGGTGCTGCCGCTCATAAAGCGTGGCCAGCGCCTGTTTTTAGGCATTGCAGACCCGACAAATCTGCAGGCGATCGACGATGTAAAGTTCCAGACCAGCCTGCGAATCGATCCGGTGGTCGTCGAGCAAGACAAACTCGAGGAGCGTATTACAAAAGCGCTCGAAGCCGTCGATACCAGCATGTCATCGCTTGAGGACGAGGACTTCGATCTTGAAAACCTCGACGTTATGGGTGGCGACGAAGAGCAGGAAGACGTAACGAGGGACGATATCGAAGATGCGCCGGTCGTGCGCTTCGTCAACAAGGTTTTATTGGACGCGATCAAACGCGGTGCGTCCGACGTCCACTTCGAACCATACGAGAAACAGTTTCGCGTCAGAACACGCCTGGACGGCGTTTTGTCAGAGGTTGCGCAGCCGCCGGTCGCACTGGCGAACAAAGTCTGTGCACGACTCAAGGTTATGTCCAGGATGGATATCGCCGAACGTCGTGTCCCGCAGGACGGCCGAATCAAGATGCGCCTGTCGAAGAATCGCGCGATTGATTTTCGAGTCAATACCTGCCCAACCCTGTTTGGCGAAAAGATCGTATTGCGTATTCTCGATCCGAGCAGTGCGAAGCTGGGCATCGACGCCCTGGGTTATGAAGACGATCAGAAGGCGATGTACCAGAAACACCTGGACAAGCCCTATGGCATGATCCTGGTCACCGGGCCGACCGGGTCCGGTAAGACGGTTTCGCTCTACACCGGGCTCAATATTCTGAATACCGAATTCCGTAACATTTCTACCGCCGAGGACCCGGCAGAAATAAATTTGCCGGGCATAAACCAGGTTAACGTCAATCCGAAAGTCGGCCTGACATTCGCGTCTTCCCTGCGAGCCTTCCTGCGACAGGATCCGGACATTATCATGGTCGGCGAAATTCGAGACCTCGAGACTGCCGAGATCGCAATCAAGGCTGCACAAACTGGCCACCTTGTCCTCTCGACATTGCATACTAACGATGCCCCCAAGACACTGACGCGACTCGTCGATATGGGCGTCAAGCCGTATGCGATCGCGACCTCGGTCAGCCTGATTATCGCGCAGCGGCTGGCGCGACGACTTTGCGACAACTGTAAGGAAGTCAGAGAAGTTCCTCGTGAAGCACTTGAAAAGGAAGGCTTCGAGGCGGAAGACATCGATGGCGGGCTGACTATATTCGGCCCGGTTGGCTGCAAGTCATGCAACGATGGTTACAAAGGTCGTCTCGGCATCTTTCAGGTGATGGAAGTGTCCGAGACGATGGGCAAAATTATCATGGAAGGCGGTAACGCTCTGCAAATTTCGGAGCAAGCGGCAAATGAAGGCGTCATCGATTTGCGTCGCGCCGGACTGAACAAAGTCAAGGAAGGGGTTACCAGCCTTGAGGAAATCAACCGGGTTACAATCGAATAGCGTAATCCCCTAAGCATTGGAAGAGAACTACAATGGCTGGATCAGCGGTAATGGGCAACGTACCCTTTCTCTGGGAAGGTACGGACCGTAAGGGCAACAAGATCAAAGGCAAGAGCATGGCGTCTGACGAGAAGCAGGTGCGTGCCGATCTGCGCCGTCAGGGTGTTGTTCCGAACAGGATCAAGAAACAAAGTCGGGGCCTGAAACGCGGCAGCGCCCCATCGACCGCCGATATTGCGATTTTCTCTCGCCAGCTTGCAACGATGCTTTCGGCGGGTATCCCGCTCGTGCAGGCATTCGAGATCGTCGGTCACGGGCACGAAAACCCGTCGATGCAGAAATTGATCCTTGCGGTCAAAGCAGACGTTGAGGGCGGTAGTGCGCTTGCCGAAGCTCTCTCCAAGCACCCGATTTACTTTGACGATTTGTTTGTAAACCTCGTGTCGGCGGGCGAGCAGGCTGGTGCTCTCGAAACCTTGCTGGATAAGATCGCTACGTACAAGGAAAAGACCGAAGCGATCAAGAAAAAGATCAAGAAGGCAATTACCTATCCGGCTGCGGTCCTGGTCGTCGCTTTGGTCGTAACGGTTATTCTGCTGATTTTCGTAATCCCGGCTTTTGAAGACCTGTTCAAGGGATTCGGCGCAGATCTTCCGGCGTTTACCAGAATGGTGATCGACCTGTCGGTCTTCGTGCGGACGCAAGGCTGGATACTGGCCATCCTTTTTGGTTCCGGCATAGCCTCGTTCTTTTACTTCAAGAAGCGTTCACGCCCGATGCGGCATTTCCTGGACCGCTTGTCCCTCAAGATGCCGATCGTCGGCCCGATCCTTGTGAAGGCCGCCATAGCACGATACGCGCGCACGCTTTCAACCATGTTCAGTGCCGGCGTACCGCTCGTAGAAGCGCTGGAATCTGTCGCCGGAGCGACCGGTAACATCGTCTATGAAATCGGCGTCCTGCAGATGAAAGACGAAGTATCCACCGGTCAGCGCCTGCAACAGGCTATGGAGAACACTGATCTGTTCCCCAACATGGTCATCCAGATGATCGCAGTTGGCGAGGAATCCGGTTCTTTGGATGAAATGTCGTCCAAAGTCGCAGATTTCTACGAAGAAGATGTCGACAACGCAGTCGACAACTTGAGTTCACTGCTCGAGCCGATGATCATGGCGATTCTCGGCGTGCTCGTTGGTGGATTGGTTGTCGCTATGTATCTGCCGATCTTCAAGATGGGTTCTGTTATTTAAGGACTTTTCGTTGCAGACGATCTATTGTAAACGGCGCCGCGAGGCGCCGTTTCTACTTGGATAGAAAACAATCATGCAGGAATTATTTTCAAGTTCGCCGCTGACCTTTGTCGCTATGGTGTTTTTTTTGTCATTGCTGATCGGCAGCTTTTTGAACGTCGTGATCTACAGGCTGCCGATCATGATGGAACGGGAGTGGCGTGGGCAGTGCCAGGAACTCGCGGAAACACCGGCTACTGAAACTCCGGCTGGACGATTCGACCTGGTTTTCCCGCATTCCAGTTGCACGTCCTGTGGCGCACAGATATCGGCCATGCAGAATGTCCCGATCCTGAGCTATCTGATGCTGGGTGGGAAATGCGCCAGCTGTGGCGAGGCGATCTCGAAGCGCTATCCGATCGTCGAGGCAATGACTGCATTTCTGACCGCCGTCGTCGCGTTGCGCTTCGGCTTTGGCCTGGAGGCTGCTGCCGCAATTGTCCTGACCTGGGCACTGATCGCAATCAGCGTCATTGATATTGACCACCAGATCATCCCCGACTCGATCTCTCTGCCGTTTGTCTGGATTGGCCTGGCGTTAAGCCTGTTTCACCCGATGGCGGGGGCTGACGTCCTGTTCATCGATGCAAACACGGCGATTGTCGGCGCCGTGGCCGGTTATTTAAGTCTGTGGTCCGTTTATCATCTGTTTCGGCTGATGACTGGCAAGGAAGGCATGGGTTACGGTGACTTCAAATTGCTGGCCATACTCGGCGCCTGGCTGGGCTGGCAGATGCTGCCACTCATCATTCTACTTTCCGCGGTAGTCGGTTCAATCGTCGGCATTTCGATGATCATCGTCCGGCGACATGACCGCAACATTCCGATTCCATTCGGCCCGTATCTTGCGGCGGCTGGCTGGATTGCGATGCTATACGGCGAACGAATCGTGTCAGCCTATCTCGATTATATGAGTTGACGTGGACCGCCCTCTTCGAATCGGATTGACGGGCGGCATTGCGAGCGGCAAGAGCACCGTTGCAGAACTGTTTGCCGGGCATGACGTACCGATCATCGATACGGATGTCATTGCCCGGGAGCTCGTGCAACCGGGGAAGCCGGCTCTTGACGAGATTCGAGCTGCCTTCGGTGATGAAGTCTTCGACGCTCAGGGCCAACTCGATCGCGCTTCTATGCGCGAAGTCGTGTTTTCGGATGCATCCCGACGTGCGGAACTCGAATCGATATTGCATCCGCGAATTCGTGCCGAAGCGATCGCCCGGTCGAGCGCGACAGACGGCCCCTACCAGATCATTGTCGTGCCGTTACTCGTCGAATCGCCCATGCGACAGTTCATGGATCGCGTGCTGGTCGTCGATTGTGACGAGGAAACGCAACTCAGTCGTCTGCTGGCCCGCGACTCAGAAAACGAAGACCAGGCGCGCCGTATTCTGGCAGCGCAGGCGAGCCGGGCAGACCGCTTAGGCGTAGCCGACGACGTAATTACGAATGACGGCGACCTATCGAACACGCGCCAGCAGGTCGATGCGCTGCACGCGAAGTATCTGTCGCAATAACGCGTCATTTGCCCTGAATGATCGCCTAGCGCAGAATACGACGCATGGCAAAACCGGCCTCCCAAATTGCCCCTCCCTATGTCGCTCGCCGGCTTGCAGAGTACGAGCAGCCGTTGAATGAGCGCATGAGAACCTTCCTCAGGGTCGAATTCCTCTACCAACAGCTCATGTACAACAGCGAGATCGATGCCGATTGGGCGACCCGGGCTGCCATTACCAGTTTGCTGGAGATTATGGCCATTCTCACTCGAGGAGACGTGCGCAGCGACGTGCACAAGGAACTCGATCATCAGATTGAGAATCTCGAGCGCTTCGTGAGCCAGCCAGCGGTGGATTCCCGGCGGCTGGAAGCGCTGATGAGGAACCTCCTGGAGAGTCGCGACGACGTGAATGCGGCGGGCACTCAATTCCTGCAGCCGCTAAAAGACTGCGAGTTCCTGGCGTCGATCAAACACCGTAGTTCAATTCCGGGCGGCACCTGCGAATTCGATCTGCCCGAATACAACCACTGGCTCAGACAGCCATTTGCCAGGCGCCAAAAAGACTTACAAGACTGGTTAAGTGCAATTCGGCCGGTTTGCGATGCCGTTATCGAACTGCTCTGGCTGATTCGCGAAAGTGCGCCGGCTGTCGAAAAGACCGCGATTAACGGCATGTATCAACACAACATGCAAAAGCACGTTCAGTGTCGCTTACTCCGGGTTACCTTGGCCGACGATAGTCCACTGTATCCCGAGATCAGCGGCAGCCAGCACCGCTTTACCATACGATTCCTGGAGTGGTCGAGTATCGACAGCCGTGCCGTGCAAACCGGACACGATGTGAATTTCTATCTGAGTATTTGCTGAGTCAGAGTTGTCGCAGCGCTTCTATGACGGGTGCGTCGGCCGGCAATAACAAGTCCTTCGCCAGCTCCTCGGGCCTGATCCACTTTAGAGCCTGTCCGTCCCTGCCCTCAGGCGTATTGCGCCAATGTCTGATCAGGTAAAAATCGATGCTCACCGACCGGTCGGCATAATCGTGATCGAGGCTCATGAACAGAGACTGCTCGAGGATCTCTATGCCGAGTTCTTCACCAAGTTCGCGGCTAAGTGCAGAAACGCTCTCTTCTCCGTTTTCTATTTTGCCGCCGGGGAATTCCCACAAGCCGGCGAATAAATGATCGCCTGTGCGCTCTGTAACCAGGACGCGACCATCTCCGTCGAGAAGAATTCCTGCAGCTACGTAAGTCTGCCGTGGCACTGTTTATATTTCTTTCCCGAACCACAGGGACAGGGCTCGTTGCGGCCAACTTTTTTGGCGCTTCTGACAAACGGCGCAGCAGCCGCGGCCGGCGCTGTGCTGCCGCCCTGCCCGCCTGAAGCCTTTTGCTGCCCGAGTGCTGATGCCTCTGCATGGCGAAATTCCATCGCCTGAGCAGCACGACGCTGCGCCTCCATTCTCTCGACATCTTCCTGGCTCTGAATCCTGACTCTCGAGAGTATGCTGATCGTGTCGTGCTTGATCAGATCCAGCATGGCGCCGAACATTTCGAAGGCTTCGCGTTTGTATTCCTGTTTGGGGTTTTTTTGCGCGTAGCCGCGAAGATGAATTCCCTGCCGCAGGTAATCCATGCCGGCGAGGTGTTCTTTCCAGTGATGATCGAGCTGCATAAGCATCACTTCCTTCTCGACGTGACGCATCCTCTCTTCGCCGATCTCGGTCACTTTCGTGTCGTAATGCGCTTGCAATTCGCGAATACATCGCTCGCGAATTCCGTCTTCATTCAATTTCGAGTCCTCTTTCAGCCACTGGCCTACGGGTAAGTGCACGGCATAATCATGATCGATCGCCTGAGCAAGGCCATCCGGCTCCCATTGTTCCTCGAGGCTTCCGGGCTGGATGTATTGATCGACAAGGACCTCGACCACCTCTTCACGAATGGCGGTCACAGAGTCCGCAACCTCATCCGCAGCCATCAGCTCGGACCTCTGGTGATAGACGACTTTTCGCTGGTCGTTGGCTACATCGTCATATTCGAGCAGGTTTTTGCGAATATCGAAGTTATGTGCCTCGACCTTGCGCTGTGCCCTCTCGATCTGACGGCTCAGGAGCTTGCTTTCTATCGCCTCACCTTCGCGCATACCAGCCCTGGCCAGCAATGCCTTGGTGCGCTCAGGATCGCCGAAGATTCGCATCAGGCTGTCTTCCATGGACAAATAGAAGCGGCTCGAGCCGGCATCTCCCTGCCTGCCCGAACGGCCCCTGAGCTGGTTGTCAATACGACGCGACTCATGCCTTTCCGTACCGACGATATGCAGGCCACCTGACTCGAGCACGGCGGCGTGCCGGCCGTCCCAGTCGCTCCGTACCGCCCCCCTGTCTCCATCCTCGCCGGCAGCCGCCAGTTCGGCGTCCAGGTTGCCGCCCAGGACAATATCGGTGCCTCGACCAGCCATATTGGTCGCGATCGTTACCGCGCCCGGGCGACCGGCCTGCTGCACGACCACGGCTTCACGTTCGTGTTGCTTCGCATTCAGTACTTCGTGATCGACGTCTTTTTTCTTCAGGTAGGCAGAAAGTTTTTCCGAAGTTTCGATCGAAGTCGTGCCAACAAGAACCGGCTGACCGCGATCGCGACAGTCCTTTATGCCTTCAATGATGGCCTCGAATTTATCCTGCTCGGTCAGATACACGAGGTCGGGGTTGTCCTCGCGAACCATCGGCATGTGTGTCGGTATGACGATGACTTCGAGGCCATAGATTGACTGGAACTCGAAAGCCTCGGTATCTGCCGTACCGGTCATTCCGGACAGATTGTTGTACAGCCTGAAATAATTCTGAAATGTGATCGAGGCAACGGTCTGATTTTCCTGTTTGATCGCAACGCCTTCTTTCGCCTCCACGGCCTGGTGCAAGCCATCGGACCAGCGCCGGCCCGTCATCGTGCGTCCCGTGAACTCATCAACGATGACGATTTCGCCGTCTTTGACAATGTAATCGACGTCCTTCCTGAACATGACGTGCGCACGCAAGGCGGCATTGAGGTGATGAACCAGTCGGATATTGGCTGCGTCGTACAGGCTCTCGCCTTCTCCAAGCAGCCCGGCCTTGGTCATCAGGTCTTCCACACGTTGATGCCCGTCTTCCGTTATGTGGACCTGCTTGGACTTTTCGTCCTTCGAGTAATCGCCGGGGCCATCCTCTTCATCCTGCTCGACCAGTTTCGGAATCAGCTTGTTGATTTTTTGATAGAGGTCGGTGCTTTCCTCGGTAGGCCCCGAGATGATCAATGGCGTGCGAGCCTCGTCGATCAGAATCGAGTCAACTTCGTCGACGATGGCGAAGTTCAGCTTGCGCTGACTCTTGGCCTCGAGCGAAAACGCGAGATTGTCGCGCAGGTAATCGAAACCCAACTCATTGTTGGTTGCGTAGGTTATGTCTGCGTTGTAGGCCTCGCGCTTTTCATCCGGCGTCTGGCCGCTTTTCGATACACCGACCGTCAATCCCAGGAATTCATAGACCGGACCCATCCAGTCTGCGTCGCGCTGCGCCAGATATTCGTTGACTGTCACGATATGCACGCCGTCGCCGCTGATCGCGTTCAGGTAGGCGGGGAGCGTGGCGACCAGGGTCTTGCCCTCGCCGGTGCGCATCTCGGCGATATTTCCGTCATGCAAAACCATGCCGCCGATGAGCTGCACGTCAAACGGTCGGAGCCCCAGTGCCCGATGGGAGGCTTCTCTCGCGACCGCGAACACCTCAGGAAGCAAGTCCTCCAGGCTTTCGCCGTCCGCATATCGCTTGCGGAACTCGTCCGTCCTGCCTCGTATTTGCTGATCGTCAAGACTCTGCACGCCCTCTTCGAGCGCATTGATCTGGTTGACGGATTTGGAGTATTGCCGAAGCAGCCGCTGATTACGGCTGCCGAAAACACGGGTTAGTACGTTCGCCACTCAGGGCTCCTGGCAAGGACGATCGGGCTGAGGCCACAAGGGCCGCTATTTTACGGACTGACCCAAAGAATGCATCAAGGTTTATGCCTCATTAACCACCGAATGTGTGGCCAGAGGAGCTAATAACAAGGAGCTGGGATGTCTGGCTAGTTTGCGCCCTGGCGTATGAACTTGACCGGGTTGACGCGATTGCCCCGATGCAGCACTTCGAAGTGCAGATTTGGCCCGGTCGCCCGACCCGTGTCGCCCATCAGGGCTACGGTCTGGCCCTTCCTGACCTCTTCGCCAACGGAGACCAGATTCTCCGAGTTGTGCGCATACCGCGTTGCGTAGCCATTGCCGTGGTTAATCTCAACCAGTTTGCCAAAGCCGTAGCGAGGCGATGACCAGGTGACGACGCCATCCGCAACCGCGAAGATTTCCGCGCCCGGTTTGCCGGCAAAATCGACGCCTTTGTGATTCGCAGGTTTCCCGGTGAAGGGATCCGTTCGCCGGCCAAAATAGGAAGACATCCAGCCAGACTTAACGGGCCGACCCTTTGGATAGACTCTGTCGGTCAAATTTTGATTCATCAGGACGCTCTCGAGAACGCCCAACTGTGCCTCGCGGTCAACGAGTTGCTGGTCCAGGCCCTGCATCGCTGCGAGTACCTCGGGTACCGCAACCGCCGAGCCGGCGAGATTTGGTTCTTCGGGACCACCGATCGCGGGATCCGAATTGAAATTGAATTCACCATCTTCCAGGCCGGCCATGCCGGTAAGACGGCGGCCCAGTGCATCGAGACGAATAATGCGGGCGTTCATCTGGCCGATGCGGATGGCCAGGGCATCGAGGGTGTCTTCAGTCTGTTGACGTGTCGTGGCAATCGCATCACGTTGCGATTCAAGCTCTCCGGTAAGGCTCCTGACCTCGGTCATGCTGACCCCCGAGCCCGTCTGCGCCGAATACCAAAAACCACCAAAAAATGCTGCTGTCGAGAGCACACCGGCAACGACTATCCCCAATGCGGCTGCTGCCGCGCCTGACAGATTCAGCTGCCGGGGCTTTCCAAACCCATTGCCGAAAATTACTACGTTCATCGAGTACGCTCCGGACGCGTATTATTCGAGTTATTCATCCTTGCCATACTTATCGGTGACTCGCAGACCGGCCGCCATCGCTGGCGCCCTCTTATTCCTGTCAGTCTGCTGCTAATCGTCACGTCGGTAACTCCGCTATCCTAGGAACGAGTCCCTTAGATCGGTGGTTTTGCGTCCCCGTCTTTCAACGGGTATGCCCTTTTCGAGCCTGTCAATATGCATAATGCAGCTTTTTATTACAAGATCAGTCACCTAGAAACTTGATTCTAGTCACCGGGAACACTCAAAATAGCCAACTTCGTCACATTTCTATGTCAATAATTCGCCTCGAAAAATTGCTGAAAACAGGCTCCGGCGGTGCCCTGGAAGAAATTGTCCAACACGCTCAAAATATGGACAATCTGACGGCCGCCATCCGGAGCGTCCTGCCCGACGAGGCGCGATCACAGTTGCTTGCAGCGAATCTGCGCGAAAATGGGGAACTCGTCCTTATGTGCAGTTCCTCGAGCTGGGCCGCGAGACTTCGTTTCGAGAGCGAGCAGTTGATCGAAGCCGCCCGCCTGGCAGGCGCCGACGTCGACAAATGTAAGGTCAAGGTTTCGCCTTAAGCGTAGGCAGGTGCGGCGTAGGAGATCGGCGCTTTGCGGGAGTCCTCGAAGGTCACTTCCTCCCAAGCAGTCGTATCCTGGAGCAGAGCACGTAGCAATTTGTTGTTCAGATCGTGTCCTGACTTGTGAGCCGAATACTCGCCAACGAGGCTATGCCCGAGCAGGTAGACGTCGCCGATCGCGTCCAGGATCTTGTGAATGACGAACTCATTTGAATAGCGCAATCCGTCTTCATTCAGAATTCGATAGTCGTCCAGCACGATAGCGTTGTCCATGCTGCCGCCAAGCGTCAGGTTACGCTCGCGCAGGGTTTCAACGTCACGCAAAAAACAAAAAGTCCTTGCGCGACTGACTTCTTTCAAAAAGGAGGTCGACGAAAAATCGATCGAGGCGTCCCGGCTCAGCTTGTTGAATACGGGATGATTGAAGGAAATCTCGAAATTGACTTTGAAGCCGTTGAACGGGGTCAACTGAGCCCACTTATCCTCGACTTCGACGCGGATCTTTTTCTTGATTCGAATAAATCGCTTTGCCGCATGTTGTTCCTCAATGCCCGCTGATTGCAGAAGGAAAACGAAGGGCGCGGCACTGCCGTCCATTATCGGTACTTCGGGCGCAGACAAATCGACCATCAGGTTGTCTATCCCCAGGCCAGCTAAAGCGGACATCAGGTGCTCGACAGTTGCAACCTTCACACCATCTTTCATCAGCGTGGTGCCCAACATCGTTTCGCCAACCAGTGTCGGGTCGGCTTTGATATCGACCGGATTGTCGAGATCCACCCGGCGGAAGGTGATACCGGCATTGACGGCCGCTGGACGCAAGGTCATATAAACTTTTTCGCCGGTATGAAGACCGACACCGGTGGCACGAATCGCCGTTTTAATTGTTCGTTGTCGTAACATCGCCACAGCCACCGGATTCAGGTGCAAACATTTTCATTAGACCCGCCGAGCGGCCGAAATCGGTTGCTGGCGGGCGTCCCGAATAATGTTCATGTTTTTGTCCCCAAAAAAGCCGGCAATGTTCGGCCGGCCCCTGTTGTGAAATCACCACGAAAATCAACGGGTTTACCGCTTTGTTTCACATAGATTAGCGCGAGAGATTACCACAGCAATGAAAATTTCGCCAAATATCAGCAACATAAACCTGCTCGTTTTTGTGGACGAAAAAAGCCGGCCCGGCGTTACCCGGACCGGCTGAGCGGAGTGACGACGAACTTAACGAGTGAGCGTCATGACATCGTCGTCTGTTTTCCTAATCGGCCTGGCGTCGGAGGAATGCAGGAATATCGAGTAACTCTTCCTGCAGGCCTGCTTCGTCGAGCCCGTCGCCAACTGCACGTTTTCTTTGCACGGTTGGCTTGTCGAGAACCTGATAATTCGGCTCGAGTGCAGCGGCCGGCTGACGAACGACGCGCATCGGCGACCCCGCCTGCGCGGCTTGCTGCCCCAGTCCGGTTGCAACCACGGTTACCCGTATCATGTCGGACATGTCCGGATCGATGACGGTACCAACAACAACCGTGGCATTGTCCGAGGAGAATTCCTTAATGGTATTGCCGACTTCCTGGAATTCGCCGATCGAGAGATCCATTCCGGCCGTGACATTGACGAGAATGCCGTTCGCGCCGGCCAAGTTAATGTCCTCGAGCAGCGGGCTGGAAATCGCTGCCTCGGCAGCTTCGCGGGCCCGATCTTCGCCAGACGATGATCCGGAGCCCATCATCGCCATACCCATTTCCGCCATCACCGTCCGGACGTCTGCAAAATCGACATTGATCAGCCCCGGACGCGTAATCAGCTCCGCGATGCCCTGGACGGCACCTTGCAGCACCTGATTGGCCGACTTGAATGCATCCAGCAAGGTTGTTTCACCACCCAGAACACTCAGCAGCTTCTCGTTCGGAATCGTAATGAGAGAGTCGACGTATTTGCCGAGTTCCGCGATACCGTGTTCAGCGATCGCCATGCGTTTGCCGCCTTCCATAATGAAGGGCTTGGTCACGACAGCAACCGTCAGAATGCCGAGTTCCTTGGCAACCTGCGCGACCACAGGCGTCGACCCGGTTCCGGTACCGCCACCCATGCCCGCGGTTACAAAGAGCATGTCGGCTCCTTCGATGACTTCCTGAATCCGATCCCTGTCTTCCATTGCCGCTTGTCGGCCGACATCCGGATCGGCGCCGGCGCCGAGTCCCTTGGTGATATTGCAACCGATCTGCAGCGCGGTACGAACACGTGCACTATTTAGTGCCTGCGCATCCGTATTCGCGCAAATGAAATCGACACCCTCGATACCGGCATGGACCATGTGAGCGACAGCATTGCCACCGCCCCCGCCAACACCGATCACTTTTATAACTGCGCTCTGGCTATGCGCGTCCATTAGTTCAAACATTTAATTCCCTCCGCTTCGGAATAATTAACTTAAAAAGATGCTCACTCATTTACTGCATTTGTCCTTCAACAAATCCTCTAAAACTGGCCCTGGAACCAGGACTTCATCTGGCCCCACAGGTCGGCAACACTGCCGGATACTGGCGTGCTGCGTTGATTTCGTCGCACGATGTTTTCGAAGCCGTAGAGCAGCAGCCCAACGCCGGTCGCGTGTATCGGGTTTCTGACCACGTCCATCAAACCGTTTACGTACTGCGGCGAACCGAGCCGAACCGGCATATGGAAGACTTCCTCGGCAAGTTCGACTGCTCCTTCCATCTTTGCGCTGCCGCCTGTGATAACGATGCCGGCCGCAATCAGTTCCTCGAAGCCCGAGCGTCTCAGCTCATCGCGAATCAGGCCGAATAACTCCTCGAATCGCGGCTCGACGATTTCGGCAAGGGTCTGGCGTGCCAGTCGTCTTGGCGGTCGTTCACCGACACTCGGAACTTCGATCGTCTCGTCGGAATTGGCGAGCTGCGACAGTGCACAGGCGTACTTGATCTTTATTTCCTCGGCATACTGGGTCGGCGTCCGCATCGAGACAGCGATATCGTTAGTCACCTGATCGCCCGCTATCGGAATGACCGCCGTGTGCTGAATCGCGCCACCGAGGAATACGGCAAGATCTGTCGTACCGCCGCCGATGTCGACGATGCAGGAGCCGAGTTCCTTTTCGTCGTCGGTCAGAACCGAGTAGCTCGATGCAAGTTGCTCGAGCACGATGTCATCGACCTCGAGTCCGCATCGCTGAATGCACTTGACGATGTTTTGCGCCGCACTTTCGGCGCCCGTCACCATGTGCACTTTGGCTTCCAGGCGTACGCCGGACATACCAATTGGTTCGCGAATTCCTTCCTGGTTATCTATCAGGAATTCCTGCGGCAGAATGTGAAGAATTTTCTGGTCTGCCGGAATGGCGACCGCACGCGCGGCGTCGATCACCCGGTCAACATCGCCGCTACTGACTTCCTTATCGCGAATCGCGACGATGCCGTGTGAGTTGAGACTTCTCACATGGCTGCCCGCAATTCCGGTGTGGACCGAGTGAATATCGCAACCAGCCATCAACTCGGCTTCCTCGACCGCCCGCTGGATCGAGTGCACCGTCGATTCGATGTTAACGACGACGCCTTTTTTTAATCCTCGTGACGGATGCGAGCCGATACCGACCACCTCGATATTTCCCTCATCGCTGATTTCGCCGACGATTGCGACCACCTTGGAGGTGCCGATGTCCAGCCCGACGATCAGGTTCTTGTCGGTTTTCTTCGGCACTATTCCTCGCCTCGCAATGCCATCATGTTGGGCTTAGATTCACTTGAGTCGGCAGCGGGTGCCTTGGCGCCGTTCTTCCAGCCGATCGTGAAGCCGTTGCTGTAGCGCATGTCGACATAGTCGATGTCCACGGCACGGTTAGTAATAATTTTTGCGACAACGTCCAGAAACAGTTCGGTCCGCTGCTCGATTTCACGCCTGCCGAGACGGATGTCCACGCCGTTTTGCAGAGTCATTTCCCAGGCACCACGCGCGTCCATATGAACGCGTCGCAGATCCAGGCCGAACGGAATCAACTGCTCGCGGACCACGAGGTAGCGCTTGGCGATTTCATCAGATCGGTTCGCCGGTCCGCTGAGGCGTGGCAGTTCCGCGGGAATATGGCGGGCATCGGTCACGAACAATTCGCCGCGTGTGTTGAGCAGCCCACGTTCGCCCCAGCAGGCAGCCGGAACCTGCTCGATCACACTGATATCGAGCTGGCTGGGCCAGCGCCTGGCGACATTCGCCTGGTCTATCCACGGTAGCGCCACTATCTGCTGCTGGATCTCCGACAGGTTCGCACTCAGGAAGCCATCGCTCAGTGCGCCGGAAATCGCTTCTTCGATTTGCAGTGCGCTCACTCGCTGAAACGGGCCTTCGATCGTTATCGAGCGAATCGGCCGGTCGAGCAGAGTCGCGCTCAACTGATAACTCAAGGCTATGATGCCAAGGGCAATAAGCGGTGTCAGGATTCTGGCCAACGGAATTTTTGGCAGCCGGAATTTCTCTACCTTTTGCGGCTTGCGACGCTTTGCCTGTTTACGCGTCATTGGCTGCCGCCTCGACGTGAGATGTTTCAGACTGCGCTTCGATACTCGTTTCCAGAATTCGCCAACAGAGTTCCTCGAAATCGATGCCGGCAGTCTTAGCAGCCATCGGCACCAGGCTGTGGTTGGTCATGCCCGGAATGGTGTTGACTTCCAGAACCTGTGGCCTGCCGTCGCTGTCAGTCATGAAATCGGTGCGGCCCCAACCGGAGCAGCCAAGCGCTTCGAACGCGGCGACGGCGAGCTTCGCGTACTCCGCCTCGATTGCAGGATCGTTCGTTCCCGGACAGAGATATTCGGTGCTGTCTGCTTCGTACTTTGCCCGATAGTCGTAAAAAACACGTGGCGTATTGATGCGAATGCTGGGCAATGCCTCTCCCTGAAGAACTCCTACCGTCATTTCGTTGCCGACAATGCAACGCTCGGCCAATGCAGGCCCGCTGAAACTCAACGCCAGATCGACGGCAGCGCCAAGCTCCCCGGCTTCGAATACCTTGCTCATGCCGACACTTGAGCCCTGATTCGAGGGTTTCAGTATGAGTGGATAGCCGAATTCGTCTGCCGCAAGAATCGCGTCGGACTTTTGTTCAACAACGACAAAGTCGGGCGTCGCTATGCCCGCTTCCTTGAACAGACGCTTGCTGCGGACCTTGTCCATCGCCACTGCCGACGCCATGACGCCGCTGCCGGTATAAGGCATGTTGAGCCACTGCAACGCGCCCTGAAGCGCGCCGTCTTCCCCGCCCGTGCCATGTAATGCGATCCAGACGCGGTCAAAGCCGGCTTCGTCGAAGTCGTGCATGCTCTTTTCCGCCGGGTCCCAGGAAAGCGCATCGACGCCTCGGGACTGCAGTGCGGCAAGTACGGCTTTACCGGTGTCCAGCGACACCTCCCGTTCCGCCGATATGCCGCCGAACATGACGGCGACGCGTCCGAAATCAGCCACATTGCCAATGACGATTCGCCGTTCTCTGCTCATGCGCTGTCCCCGACGATTCGAACTTCGTGGATCAGATCGACACCTTGTTGATCGGCGACCGTCTGTTGCACATGAGTAATGAGTTGCTCGACATCAGCGGCGCTGGCGTCGTCGGAGTTGATAATGAAATTGGCGTGCTTTTCAGATACCTCGGCGCCACCAATTCGGTGACCCTTCAGCCCCGACGCCTCGATCAGCCTCGCGGCGTGATCGCCCGGCGGATTTCTGAACACCGAGCCACAGCTCGGCAGTCCCAACGGTTGTGTTGCTTTTCGACGTTCGAGCATCTCCTTTAGCGTGTCCATGCTGGCATCGGCCGCTGGATCGAATTTCAGGACAGCTTCCAGAAACCACTCATTGCCGGGACCGAGCACGCTTCGATAGTTGATCTCGTATTGATCGGGCACGCGCTCGTGTAATTCGCCCCGGCGGTCGATTGTCTTGACGGACTTGACACGCTCCCAGGTTTCGCCGCCGTGCGCGCCCGCGTTCATTGCAAGCGCACCGCCCAGGGTGCCGGGGATGCCGGCGAAGAATTCTGACGGCCCAAGGCCCCAGCGAATGCACTGCCGCGCAAGCTGGGTGCAGGGAATACCGGCGCCCGCTGTAACCTGATAACTGCCGGTCTGCTCTATTTGTTTCAATATGCCCGCGACGGAAATGACGACACCGGGCAAGCCACCGTCACGAACCAGGAGATTGCTTCCGACGCCGAACCAGAACACCGGGACATCGGCGTTGAGCTCTTTAAGAAACAAGGCGAGGTCGGCGATGTCGGCGGGCTTGAAAAAGTATTCGGCCGGCCCACCAACCTGCCACGACGTGTGCTTGCTCATGGGCTCGTCACGACGCAGATCGCCAGTTACCGCTGGACTCTTTTCTGCGGCCATCATGAGTGCAACTTGAGTGTCGGTTTTTTGGCTAGCAGTGTAGGCAGACGAGTCGCAAGTGCACCTATGTCGCCAGCGCCCATCGTCAAGACCAGATCGCCGTCAGCGAGCACGCCTTCCAGAACCTCTGCGAGGCCGTCGAGTTCTTCAACAAAAATGGGCTCGACTCCGCCGCGACTTCTTACGGCACGGGCGATTGCCCGACCGTCTGCACCGGCAATCGGGTCTTCGCCGGCGGCATATACTTCGAGAACGATTACAACGTCGGCCTCCGATAACACGGTGGCAAAATCGTCCATCAGGTCCCGGGTTCGCGAATACCGGTGCGGCTGAAACGCCAGAACGATGCGTTTGTGCGGCCAGCCGGCACGGGCGGCCTCGATGGTCGCGGCAATTTCGGTCGGGTGATGGCCGTAGTCGTCGACCAGCATGACCCGCCCATTCGTGGTTTCGACCTCTCCCTGATTTTGAAAACGGCGATCGATGCCTTCGAAGTTCTGCAATGCATCGACGACGGCCTGGTCCGCGATCTGCAGTTCTTCGGCAACGGCGATTGCGGCAAGCGCGTTACGCACATTGTGCAAGCCGGGTAGCCGCAGACTGATGTCCAGCGCTTCATCCTTGTCGGGGCGCACCACCCGGAAACGTGTCAGACCTTCCGAAAACTCGATGTCCTCGGCACGTATGTCCGCCTCGCTGTCTATGCCGTACGTCACTGTCGACCTGCCGACCTGGCCGAGCACCTGGTTTACGCCCGGGTCGTCGGCACAGAGAATGGCGAGCCCGTAGAACGGCAGGTTGTGCAGAAACTTGACGAATCCGTTACGCAGTTTCTCGAGATCGCCATCGTAGGTAGACATGTGATCGGCATCTATATTGGTAACGATCGCCAGCATCGGCTTCAGATGCACGAAACTTGCGTCGCTTTCGTCAGCTTCAGCGACGAGGTACTCGCCCTGTCCAAGTCGCGCATTGCTGTCGGCACTCTTCAGGCGCCCGCCGATCACAAAAGTCGGATCGAGACCACCTTCGGCAAGCACACTTGCTACCAGGCTGGTTGTTGTGGTCTTGCCATGTGTGCCTGCCACGGCGATCGAGTAGCGGAATCGCATAAGCTCAGCAAGCATTTCCGCGCGTTG
>Ga0255057_10000827_pt1 | contig 17807 bp, 18 predicted proteins | sample Cases_109_6_MG_FD_189022 | JGI IMG/M metagenome (GOLD analysis project Ga0255057, IMG submission 189022) | Seawater microbial communities from Amundsen Gulf, Northwest Territories, Canada - Cases_109_6 | ecosystem: Environmental > Aquatic > Marine > Gulf | place: Canada: Northwest Territories... | reverse complement strand
CCAGCATGCTGTCGCCGGCATCGGCAATATATACGCAGACGAGGCGCTCTTCAACGCCGGCATCAACCCCCGCAAAGCCGCGAACAAAGTCTCGAAACCTAAGACTGAGGCCCTCCACTCCGGCGTGCGCCAGGCTCTTCTCGACGCCCTCGGCGACCGTGGCTCCAGCTTCAGCGACTACGTCGACGGCAGCGGCCGTTCCGGCAGCCATCAACTCAAGGTCAAAGTCTTCCGCCGCACCGACCAGCCCTGCTACACCTGCGGAACCCAGATCCGCCGTGTCAAAGTCGCCGGTCGCAGCACACACTTCTGCCCCAATTGCCAGCGCTGACCGAATTCGAGCCGCAGCCAAATTCATCGATTCGATCAGCCTGTCCCCAGGGGCGCAGGGGGCGGAGCCCACGGCCGGGGGTCATAGGGGGTGTCCCCTATCTCAAATTCCATCGGGCGGGTGGGTGGGACAATATAATCGGGCGGCGGCGGGAGTACGAAAGTCGTGCGACTTGCTGTTCTCCGGCGAATTCGCAGCGGCCAGACAAAGACAAACGCCCCGATCTCTCGGGGCGCTTGCCTGAGGCCGAACAGCGCAGATGTAGCAGTCGTGAGTACTTAGAAACGGCCGGGCGGAGAACCGAACCCCTTAAACGGGCCATCGTGGCGGTCGAGACGCCGCCAGCGGAGTATCTTCCTCGGATCGTAAGCCGTTTCGTTCTTGTCGCTGGGAGGCTGAACGTCCCGCTCGCCACCCTTCTCATCGGCTCGGTCGCCGTTGGTGGATGTTTCACTCGGTGCAGGAGGCTTGTCGTGCGATATTCCCCCGTTTGTATTTCTTGCGCCTCGCGGCTGAACGTCTCGCTCGTCACCCTTCGCGTTGGCTCGGTCGCCGTTGGTGGATGTCTCACTCGGTGTAGGAGGCTCGTTGTGCGATATTCCCCCGTTCGTATTTCTTGCGACTTCGGGCGGGCCGTCGTCAGCCTTAGTACCGTTCATAGGCATCTCAGCGGGAGTGGTCAATTCCTTCAACTCATGAACCTCAATCCCATTCCTAGCAGCCGGGTAGGGCAAGGGGCCAGTCGGTTCACCATTGTCGGCGGTCGGCAGCGGCCCCGCTTCTTCGACCGGCTCCTTCGGCACGAAAGTCGTCTTCGTTTCGATGACCAAATCAGCCGCGTCAGCGACGATGACCCTGGACGAGATCGGTGGCGGGGCGTCGGGGCGGACGGTTGCGCTGCCCTCGTCATCCAGCACGATCTCCACCGGGACCGCCCAGTAAATCGATATCCTGTCGTACTCCAGCCCGCGCGTAATCTCTTCGCGTACAAACATCCACGCTGTCGGTAGATCCGAGAACGAGAACGGATAAACGACGCCCTCGCGCGCCTCATCGCGGATCAGGACGACGGACTCGCCGCCGTTGTCGCCCTCGGCTAGCCACGCTTCGCTAGGCTCGGTGGGAAGGGCCCAGAACGGATACACAGTGTTTCCGGCTCGCTCTGGATGCCAGAACTCGATGTACTCGCTCGCCGCCTCTGCATCTTGGAAGCGGTGGAGTCTCAGAGCGGTCAGCCCCCCTGAGTCCGATGCCAGAAATACAAGCGGCGGCTTCGTCGAGAGCGCCATCTCTTGCGGCGTCTGTCGCCGCTCCTCGTCGCCAGGCTGTGAGTCCAGCCCGAACAGTTTCCTAAACCAGGACATCTTGGTCACCCTCCAGAACTCGTCACGGATGCCGTTCGGCGTTTCGATCGGCCCCCGGCAAGTGGGCCGTCGTCAATCACCACATTGACGTATGGAGGTGAACTGCTCGGTTAACCGGACCTTCACTAAGGTGAAGATTCGGTAAAGTCAGCCCTGCCGGGGTTCTTCGATGCCCAGGACTTGCCTGGCAAGCCGCTCGTCGCGCGCCAGCACAACAACCCCGTAGCCCTTGATGCTACCCAGCTCGATCGAGAGTACCGCAACGCCCCCGATGTGCCTGATGTCAGCCCACACCCCAGCGATCGCAGCCTGTCGCGTGCTAGGTTCGCTTCCGGCTCCGTGAACACCCCCAGCGACGCAAGCTCCGGGGAGGGCCGCCGCCTGCGTGTAGCGACGATGATCATCATCCAGACGACGATCCCGATGACGAAAAGGATCAGTACGGAGAGGAGCACCGCCAACTCATCGTCCCTCACCCGCCCACTCTCGCGCTGACGGCACTCCTGCCAGCCCGGTCGCCGCTTCAACGCCGTTGACGATCGCTCGCTCCACCGCCCGTGCTGCCAGAGCCGCTAGCTGCAGGACATCGGTCTCCGCATCGTTTCTTCCCGTCGCTAGTGTGAAGATCGTGTCCCCATCCACTATCGTGTGCGCCGGTGCGATCGCTCGAGCCAGACCCGCCTGCCCTCCGACGGCCATCCTTAGTGCCTCGTCCCGCGTCAGCACAGCGTCTGTGACAACGACGCCGATCGTGCTGTTCGCGTCGACGGCAAACGGCGGCAAAAGGGGTGCCTTCCGCATGACCTCAAGCGTGCTTTCAAACGTCCCCGCCTCGGTGCCGCGCGGCCCCGCCACGATCGCGCCGGAGTCGGGATCGACGATCTCACCGAAGGCGTTGACAACAATCATCGCCGCCAACGTGATCCCCGAGTCGGTCTGCTCCGAGGCTACGCCAATTCCACCCTTGATCGCTCGCTCCGGTCCCAGCGCCTTGCCCACGGTCGCGCCTGCACCGGCGCCAACGGTCCCCGCCTCGATCTCGCTCGCCCCTGCCGCCTCGCACGCCGCGTAGCCCGCCTCCGCGCCGGGCCGCACGTCCGAGCGCCCCGTCGACAGATCGAAGATCACCGCCGCCGGCACGATCGGCACCACCACTGGCGCCTCCGGGTCTCGAGACACGTCTCGTCCGTGGCCTCGCTCCTCCAGCCAGCGCATGACCCCGGTGGCGGCGTCCAGGCCATAGGCGCTCCCGCCGGAGAGGAGCACCGCGTGTACGCGGTCCACAAGCATTCCGGGCCGGAGCAGGTCGGTTTCTCGCGTCCCCGGCGCCCCGCCGCGCACGTCAACAGCTGCAAGCGCACCGTCCGGGCAAAGGACCACGGTGCAGCCCGTAGCCGCGGCCCGATCGGCCCAATGTCCCACGCTGAGACCGCAGAGTTCAGTCATTGCACAAAATCGACACTTCGTAGTGATTCCATCTACGGAAATGATACGTCCCCATCTGAAATGGATGCCTTTAGCCCGAAACTATTTGTAGGCGGCAGTCGTTCTATAATACGTGGTAGTGGAAGAGGATATATGCAAGGGCCTCTAAGTTGGCTCCGGCAGCTTGGGACTCGGGTCAAAGACGCCAGTCCGGCTCGCCGCGCGCTAATGGCGGGGGGCGCGGCTGCCTTCGTCGTCGGCGCAGTGCTCTTCACCGTCGGTATCATCGGCGTCATCGATGACGGAGACGACTCCGCCGTCAGTGTGCCGCCGCTCGACGATTACACCGACCTGAACCTGCGAGTCGACACGACTCCGACCTCCGCTCCTGAGACGGAGTCTCCTACGCAAACGCCTCAGCCAACTCCAGCCCTGCCTGAGGACGGGTACCGCCTGGTCATCGAAAAACTCTCGATCGACGGCATCGTCGACACCTACGGACTCGACGAAAACGCAATCCCCGAAGTGCCCACCGGCCCGAACGCCGCACAAGAGATCGCGTGGTACGACTTCTCGTCCCGCCCTGGCGCCGGCAGCAACGCCGTGTTCGCCGGCCACAACAGCTGGTTCGGCGCGGGCATCTTTCGTCAGATCGGGAACCTCGTCCCCGGCGACGAGATCCGCCTCCTGAGCGGTGACGGTACCGAGATGCTTTACACCATCACAGACGTCTTCTCCGTCGATCCCGAGGACCCGGATTCGCTTCAAGTGATGCGAGCTACCGACAAGGACGTCATCACGCTGATCACCTGCAGCGGCAGTTTCCAAGACACCGGCGACCCGGTATTCGGCGGCGAATTCTCGGATCGCACCATCGTCCGCGCCAGTCTCACGTCCGTAACTAGCGACACCGTCGCCGCAATCGGCCGTTAGCCGAACCCAACTCTGCCGTAACCCGCGGCGAATCCAGTTCAGCTCCCCTCCCCTCTCTCTCGCCATCACCTGTAAACCGTAGAATCTCCGTGCGGATCTACCGCTGGCGGCGCGCCTACCGTCGTTTACACCGAACTCTCACCCGCAAAGTGCCCTTTCCCGTTCCTTCACCGCACATAATCTGAGATAGACCAAGGTCAGTCAGTCGACATAACGCGATGAAGATCACGCCTCGCACGCTCCTGCTCCGGATCAGAGACTTTGCGCGCTCCATAGGATTCGGCTCTCAGGCGACCCTCGCCTCCCAAACGCCTCGGCAGCGCCGCGTTCAGCGCGCCGTCGTCGCTCTCGGTTTCGTGAGCATGATCGCCGGCGTCTCATTGATCTCGTTTGGCACTTACGACTACCTCTACTCCAGTGAGGCTAGCATCCCGGAAAAGCCCCGAGTACTCGACTTCCGATTCGATCCAGGTGGCATCTACGACCGGCCGGTCGGTGTCGTCACCCCGAGCCCCGCGCCGACCACAGCACTCAGCCCCGCTCCCACCACGCAGGGAACACAGGCGCCCGCCGAAGGCCCCGCTGCCGAGCCCGCTCTCCCGCCTCCCCTGCGGGACTCCTCGTTCAGCCTCGTCATCGACAAGCTAGGCGTTAACTCAAACGTCTTCACCTACGGCCTCGATAGCGATCTGGTCCCCGAGGTGCCGCTCAACCCCTGGGACACAGCCTGGTATGACTTCTCCGCCCAGCCTGGCACCGGCAGCAACGCCGTGTTCGCCGCCCACGTCACCTGGTACGGCCCCGCCGTCTTCTATCGTCTCGACCAGCTGGCGCTTGGCGACGAGATCAAACTCCTCGGCCTAAACGGCGTGCAACTCACGTACACCGTCACTGATAGCTACCTTGTCGACCCAACTGACCCGTCCGCCCTCTCCGTCATGCACGGCACGGAAGAAGACGTCATCACGCTCATCACCTGTGGCGGATCCTTCTTCTCCACCGGCGACGCTGCCTCCGGCGGTGACTACACCCAACGCCGGATCGTCCGCGCCGCCCTCCAATCCATCACCGACCTCTAACCAATCGCGCCAGCGACATCCGCGCCGCCACTTTGAACTTCGGGTCCGCCTCCATCCGCGCCCCAGCGATCGCGAGGCGCTTCTTCCCGCTCGTCCTGAGGTATCGAAGGATCGAGCGGAGAAAGGGGCCGACCCGGCCGCCAAGCCAGGTCGCGCTTCGTGTTCCGTTTTGGGTGTGTGAGGGCGCCTACCCGGGGAGTCTGAGGGGCTGGCCCCTCAGATTGGGGATGATGGGGAGGGCGGGCGCTTGCCCGCCTGGGGGCACCTATTTCGGGGCGGGGTGGCTGGGTGGTTGCATCGCAAGGGGCTCCGTGCCCGATCGCGTTGCGGTCAACCCGAACCCTCTACCAGTCGTAGTGCTCCCGCTGCAGCGCCACCGACATCCCCATGCCGCCGCCCATGCACAGCGTTACCAGACCCCACTCCGCGTCGCGACGCTTCATCTCGTAGCCGATCGTTCCGATCAACCGCGATCCAGTCGCCCCCAGTGGGTGACCGATCGCCACCGCGCCGCCGTTCGGGTTCACCTTGTCCCAATCCCATTCCAGCTCGCGGCCCACCGCCAGCACCTGGCACGCGAACGCCTCGTTGACCTCGATCACATCGAAGTCGCTCATCTGCATACCCGTGCGCTTCAGCAGCTTCTGCGTCGCAGGCGCCGGGCCGATGCCCATGATCGTCGGGTCCACGCCGATCGTCGCCGCGTGGCGGAGCGTCGCCAGCGGCTTCAGCCCCTTCTCTTTCGCCAGCTCTTTCTCCATGATCAGCGCCATCGTCGCCCCGTCTGTCCTCGGACAGGCGTTGCCCGCCGTCACCAACCCGTTCTCCTTGTACGAAGGCTTCAGCGAAGCCAACTTCTCGATCGATGTACCCGCGCGCGGGTTCTGGTCCGTGTCGACTGTCACGCTCGAACCGTCCTCATACTCGATCGTGATCGGCCTGATCTCGTCGCTGAAGATGCCTTCGCCTTGCGCCCGGATCGCCTTCTGGTGGCTCTCCAGCGCGAACTCATCGGCGTCCTCACGTGAGATGCCTCGCTCTCCGGCAAGCTTCTCAGCAGTCGCGCCCATGTCCATGATCCAGGGCTCTGTCACCTGGTACCAACGCTTCGTCCACTTCGGCTTCTTTTCGCCCTCCGGCCATTCTCCGCTGATCATCTCTTTGCCCATCACTTCCGCTGTCTGCGCGGCCTGCATGTTGCGTTCGTCCCCTGGCTGGATCGGCAGCGACCGGTCCATCGTCTCGATTCCGCCTGCTAGGATCACGTCGGACATCCCGCCCATGACCGCGAACGCCCCCAGCGTGCACGCCTGAAGTGACGACCCGCATTGCTTGTTCATATCCGTCGCGGAGACGCTGAACGGCAGCCCCGCCTCGAACAGGTAGTGCCGTGAGCGAGTGAGCATACCGGCGATGCCGACCGAGCCCATCAGGATTTCGTCGACTTCCTCGGCCCCCACGTTATTACGCTCGAGGATCGTCTGCATCAGCGGCACAACCAGCTCGACGTGCGTGATGTCGCTGAACACGCCCCGGTGTCCGGCCCTGCTGAACGGGCTACGTACCATATCTACGACTACGGCTTCTCGCATAAGGTCCTCCTGAAGATTCGTCTACGAAAGTGGATATTTGACCACCTCTAAGCACGCGCTAGGTTACCACAGCAATCGTCGCCAAGAAACGGTCAACCCGTTAACCCGTCCTTCACCAAAGTATGCGTGCAGTTAACCGTCCCGTTCACCCATGCCTGCGATGATGCATGCGATGGCTAAACAGCACGGATCTCTACCCAACAGGAGGCAGACTGTGACGGGCATGGGGAAGAAGGACACCCACGAAACGTGGGACAGCCAAGACGAGCCGAAGCAAGAGTCTAGCGCAAGCATCGAGCAGGGGTTCAAGGCTCTGCAGGGCAGGCCTTTGGAAGTGCGGCAAGAGCCCTTTCAGGGCTTCGACTCGCCGCCGGGGCGCTTCTAAGCACTAATCCCGCCCAAGAAAACGAAGACAGGAGCCCACCTCGGGCTCCTGTCTTCGTTTGTGCCTCAACTGAAGACCGCCTTCGTTGACAACCCCTGCCTGTCTGCTAGACTGATTGTGCAGCCGATCTTAGGACGGCAAGCCACAATAACAAGAAGCCAACCCGCTTGGATCCTTCGGGACCGAGACGGCGCATAAGGTGCCACAATGTTGCCCTCGGTCTCAGCCGAGGGTTTTTCTTTACCACCAAGCGGGCAGCAGAGGTGGGGACCGATGCGTACGATGCTCAAGAGCAAGATACATCGCGCGACCGTCACAGGCGCCGACATCGAATACGAAGGCTCGATCTCCCTCGATCCCACGCTCATGAACGCCGCCGACATCACTGAGTTCGAGCAAGTCCACGTCGTCGACATAACAAATGGCTCGCGTCTCGTCACCTACGCCATCAAGGGCGAGCCCGGCGACGTCGTCCTCAACGGCGCCGCCGCACGCCTTGTCACCACCGGCGACCTCGTCATCATCCTTACCTACAGCGACCTGCGGGAGTACGAACTGCCTTCGTACGAACCGAAACTTGTCTTCGTCGACAGCAAGAACAAGATCGCAAACACCGCCCACGAAATACCCGTCTAGCCCCAAGGAGGGACCATGGCTCAGCAAACTGTAGTGATCACAGGCGCATCCAGCGGCATCGGCAAGGCCTCCGCCAAGCTCCTCGCCGAAAAGGGATACCGCGTCTTCGGCACCGCCCGCCGCCCCGAAGTCGCCAGCGACCTCGCGGACGAAGCCAAGTCGAAGGGCCTCGATCTCACGCTCCTCAAAATGGATGTCCGCGACGACGCCTCGGTCAAGGCCGGTCTCGATACCATCGGCGAGGTCGATATCCTCGTCAACAACGCCGGCTTCGAAGTCTTTGGTCCGCTCGAGGAGATGACAGTCACCGATCTCGAGGACCAGTTCCAGACCAACGTTAGCGGTCCGTTCCGGTTGATCACGTCGGTACTTCCCGGTATGCGTCAGCGAGGCAGTGGCGTCATCGTCAACGTCTCGTCCGTCGCCGGAGTCGTTGCCGCGCCACTCACCGGCCTCTACTCCTCGTCCAAATGGGCGCTCGAAGCCCTCAGCGAGTCACTCCACTACGAAGTCGGCCACTTCGGGATCAGAGTACATCTCATCGAGCCCGGCGGCGTTGAGACGCCCTTCGGAGACAACCGTAGGCTCGTCGGCGCCGCGGCCGGAAACGAATCGCCCTATCACGATCTGGTGACCCAGTGGGAGCAGGTTGGAGAGAAGTTGAACCCCGGCGGCGTTTCCACTCAGCCCGAAGACGTCGCCGCCGTCATCGTCGACGCGATCGAGAACGGCGACAAGCTCCGTTACCCCGTCGGCAACGACGCAACCATGGTCATCACCGCTCGCAGCAACATGGACTTCGAAGGTTTCGAATCAGCGATGCGCCAACAACTGGGGCTCACCTGGTAAGCACGGCAAGTACCAAATAGGCGCCGACCCGTCAGGGCGGCGACCGCAGGGAGGTATTCCGATGGAACGAAGAACCACAGTCACCGCCCTCAAGGCGATGAAAAAGCGAGGCGAGAAGATCGTAATGATCACCGCCTACGACTTCCCGTCCGCCCGTCTCGTCGAGGAAGCAGGCGTGCCCCTCATCCTCGTCGGCGACACCCTCGGCATGGTCGTGCTCGGCTACGACACCACCGTGCCCGTCACTGTAGACGACATCATCCACCACACAAAAGCCGTCGTCCGCGGCACCAGGAAGACGCACGTCGTCGCCGACATGCCGTTCATGAGCTTCCAGACCGGACCCGAAGAGGCTCTGCGCAACGCCGGCCGCATGCTCAAAGAGGCGGGCGCGCAATCCGTCAAGCTCGAAGGCGGTGTCGCTGTCGCCGAAACCGTTCGCGCCCTCGTCGCCGCCGGTATTCCTGTGATGGGCCACATCGGACTTACACCCCAGTCCATCAACCAGGTCGGTGGCTACAAGATCCAGGGCAAGACCCCCGCCGCCGCCGTCAAGCTGATCAACGATGCCGTCGCCCTGCAAGAGGCTGGCGCCTACGCCGTCGTTCTCGAACTCGTCCCTGCTGGGCTCTCGAAAGCCATCAGCGAACGCATCAGCATCCCAACGATCGGTATCGGCGCCGGAGTCGACTGCGATGGCCAGGTGCAGGTCTTCCACGACCTACTCGGACTCTTCAGCGAGTTCCTGCCCAAACACGCCAAGCGCTACGCGAACATCGGCGATTCGATAGTCGCCGCTGTCGGCCAATACGCCGATGATGTCCGCGCCGGTCGATTCCCGACCGACAAAGAAAGCTTCATCCAGCGTGAGAACGTGCTGGAAGACGTCGGTGGGCTAGCCTAGCCACTCGGCACTACCCAATGCAGGTGATCGCAACGGTCGCCGAAATGCAGGCGGCGCGGGGTTCGGTGCCCGCTGGCGTCGGACTCGTCCCGACTATGGGCTTCCTCCATGAAGGCCACCTCTCGCTCGTCGAGCAGGCGCGGCGCGACAACGAAGCACTGGTCGTCAGCATCTTCGTCAACCCAACGCAATTCGCGCCCAACGAGGACCTCGACCGCTACCCGCGCGACATGGATCGCGACCTCGAACTCCTCGCTCAGGAGCGGGTCGACGCCGTATTCGTGCCGACTGCTGATGACATGTATCCTCCCGGCTTCGACGACTGGGTCGATCCGCTAAGCCCGCTCGTTAACCGTCTCGAAGGCGAATCGCGGCCCGGCTTCTTTCGCGGCGTCTGCACCGTCGTCGCTCGTCTCTTCCGCATCGTCCAACCCGATCGCGCCTACTTCGGCCAGAAAGACGCCCAGCAGCTCCGCGTCATCCGCCAAATGGTGCGAGACCTCGAACTCCCCGTCGAAATCGTCGCCATGCCCATCGTCCGCGAGCCGGACGGCCTCGCCATGTCCAGCCGCAACGCCTATCTCTCACCCGACCAACGCGAGAACGCCGCCGCCCTCTCGCGGTCCCTCTCCGAAGCCCGTCAGCTGGTGCGTGACGGCGTGCGCGACGCCGATCGGATACGCTCTCGGGCCCGCAATGTCCTGAACGACGCCGGCGACATCACAATCGACTACGTCTCGGTCGCCGAAGAAGCGACCCTGACCGAACTCGACGTCATCGACCGCCCCGCCCTGCTGCTCCTCGCGGCCAAAATCGGCCGCACTCGCCTCATCGACAACACCATCCTCGTACCACCTGGCGTCGCCGTACCGCCGCCTCTAGCTGACCTGCTCTCGTAGGGCGCCGCTTGCCGTGCCTCTACCCTAGGGGGTCAGGCTTTAGCCTGACTCTCCCCGGCGCTCACGCCCGCTTAAGCGGCTTCTCATCCCGATGGACTACGTGCTCGGTCACCGCCGGCAGATCCCGCAGCCCCTTGATCAGGAACGTCGGATGAATCGTCTCTCGCTCCAGCTCCTTCAGCGCGATCCAGCGGAAGATCAGATCGGTTCCCAGCTCATCGGTCCGCTTGAACTCCGCCGCGCGAAGCTCATTCGCGTCCTCCGGCAGCGACGCTGCGAAGTACAGACCAACCTCATGAAACGCCGTCCCATCGAACGTGAAGAAGTTCTCGATCAACCACAGCAGCCTTCCGATCTCACCCTCGCAACCCAGCTCCTCGCGTAGCTCACGCTGGAGCGAATCACCTGCGGTCTCACGGATCTCGACCCGGCCGCCGGGTACGTACCAGAAATCCTCCCACTCGGCTCGGCACAACAGCACTCGCTCGTCCTCGATGATGATTGCGCCCACCCGGTAGTGGAAGCGCGTCCCGTCGCTATCGAACGAAATCACGGACGCCTACGATTCTCCGGATGCCGATCATTGGAACCGTTGGAACGTAAAGTACTCGCGAAAACCCAGGCGCTTGTAAGCGTTGAGAGCCATCTCCGACGACTGCAGAATCGCAATCTTGTACCCTAGATCGCGCGCCTCGATTAACGGCGCGTAGGTCATCGCGGTTCCGATCCCGTAGCCCCGCGCGTGCTCGAGCGTCGTGACGTTGTGAATCCCAGCTGCGCCAGCCGCCAGCAACAACATCGACGTCGCTACCGTCCGTCCGTCCAATCTGCCGACGTACCCATACAGGGTCCCTGGTCGGGCGTCCGATCCGGCTGCCAGTATTCGCATGAAGTCCTTGTGCGCAGAACCCGGGAATCCGAAGCCCCTGGCCATGACGTCAGCGAAGTCGCCCTGCCATTCGTCTGTTGGCACGCGTTCGATCTCAAGATTCACCGTTCGTCCCGGTGCAGCCCCCAGCGCCTCAAGCTCCATCGCCATACCCGGCTCCTCCTCGTCCTCAGGGACCAGACCCTTTGCCATCAGTCGGGCGCCAAGATCGTCAGGTTTCGCAGACGGTTCCACCGCCCAGTTCATCGGCACGTCGCGCCATTCGAAGTATTCGAGCGTCGCCTCGATAACGTCGTCCACCTCCTCTGGTTCCAACCGCGTTCGCAGCACTCCATTCAGCGGCGCAAACGGGATGCCGCTCGCGTAGCGAAGCATCTCCGGCCCGTCGTACACCTCAACCTCGGAAGACTCGGCGCTGGTTTGCCACGCGCCCCAGATGTTTGCCTCTATCGCTGCGATCATGCCCGCGGGCGACGTGTCGGTCAGAATCGTCACTTGCGCAGCGTTTTCCAAATATCCATCCAGATTGTTGACCCCTTGTACGCGCGACATCGTACAATACCCCTCAGGCGGATGGGCGGACACTCTCACTGGTCGACGATCAAGCGCCAGAAGGGCGCGGCAGACGCGAAGCGTGGCCAGCTCTTCACACGGCTCGCGCGCGAGATCGTCATTGCCGGTCGCGAAGGCGGCGGCGACCCCGACATGAACCCCCGTCTTCGCCTTGCTATCGACAAGGCTCGTGAGGGCAACATGCCCGCCGACACCATCAAGCGCGCCGTTGAGCGTGGCGCCGGCGGCGGTGAAGGCGCCAACCTCATGGAGATCATGTTCGAGGGCTACGGCCCCGGCGGCGTCGCCATCCTCGTTCAGACCCTCACCGACAACCGCAATCGCACTGTATCCGATGTACGCACCACGCTCTCTCGCGGCGGCGGCAATCTCGGCTCGGAGGGAAGCGTCGCCTGGCAGTTCGAAAACAAAGGCCTCATCTCGCTAGATGTCGCTGATGCCGACCCCGAAGAAGTAGCGCTGCAAGCAATCGACGCCGGTGCGGACGACGTTAGAGTCGAAGGTCAATTCGTCGAGATCTACACCGGCCCGACTGACCTCGACAAGGTACGCCGCCAGCTCGTCGAAGCCGGCGTCAAAGTCGCCTCCGCCGAACTTTCGATGGTACCCACCAACACCGTCCCGCTCGATGCCAGTCACGCCAATCAGGCGCTCCGGCTCCTCGACCAGATCGAAGACCTTGACGACGTTCAGAAGGTCTACTCCAACGCGGACTTCCCAGAGGCCGTGCTGATGGAGTACGCGGCGGCCGGCTAGCGGCCGCTACGACCTGTGCCTGCTGCGGGCGCGCTCAAGATACTCGGAATCGATCCCGGTCTCACCGCCACCGGCTACGGCCTCATCCTCACTCAAGGCAACAAACACCGCGCGCTCGACTTCGGTGCCATCAAGCCCAAGAGAGGCATCGAGCACGCTGCTCGCCTGCGCACGATTCACGCAGCGTTGGTCGACGTCATCGTCCGCGAGCAGCCTGACGAAGTCGCCGTCGAAGACTTCATCGTCGGACACGTTCGCGCCGCCGTAGCGGTTGGTGAGGCGCGCGCCATGGCTCTCCTCGCGGCGTCGCAGGCCGGCCTTCCCGTCGCGATGTACAAGCCCGCCGAAGTCAAGCAGTTCGTGACCTCGTTCGGCCGCGGCAGCAAAGAACAAGTGCAGATGATGGTCCAGGCCCTCCTCGAGCTCGACGAGCCGCCGGAATCGCCCGACGCAGCGGACGCCCTCGCCGTGGCTCTCTGTCACAGCCTCAAGCGCGGCTCGGCTCTCATGAGCGGAGCACTCTCGTGATCGGCCGCCTGCGCGGAACAGTCGACGATCGCGGCGCTGACTGGCTCCTCGTCGACGTCGGTGGCGTTGGCTTCCTCGCCCATTGCCCCACCGGCACCATAGCCGCTGCCAAGCAGGGCTCTAAGATCACCCTGCACACCCATCTCGCCGTCCGCGAGGACAGCATGACCCTCTACGGCTTCGCCACGAGCCACGAGCAACGTTTGTTCCAGATTCTCACCAGCGTCAGCGGCGTTGGGCCCAAGGTCGGCCTCGCCCTGCTCTCCGTCACGGACGCCGACGAACTCTCCTACGCAATCGCCTCCGGGAACGCCGCTTCGCTTGCCCGTGCCCCGGGCATCGGACAGAAGCTCGCTAGTCGCATCGTGCTGGAGCTTCGGGAGAAGTTCACTACTGACGCCCCTGCGGCAGTCCCCGGCGTCGAGTCGGAAGACGTCATCGCCGCTCTCATGAGCCTCGGCTACTCGCAGGCCGAAGCCTCGGACGCCGTATCCCGGGCCGACATGCCGCCGGGAACAGAGCTTGAGGAGCGTGTTCGCGTCGCCCTCGCACACTTCGCCAAGGCTCGTCTCGACTAAAACGCACCGTCTGCGACAGCGCGTACTTTACGTAACGCTAACAGCCTCCCGCGCATCTAAGTCTGGTGATGGAAGAAATCTCCCCCGCCCAGGGTCCCGCTGTGCACGGATCTCTTCTGGGTTCAGAAACAGCATCGAACGGATCGGCTGCCGAGTCCGAAGACATATTCTCCGTACTGGGGAAGAAGAAGGCTGCGCCGTCTCACCAGGCGGACGGTACCGCTCAACTGCCACCACCACCCCAGTCAATCGAGGATACCGGTCTCTCCAGCTCGTTTCTTCTCGAGCTGGCGATGAAGATCGTCCACTACATGGATGGACCTACCGTCGAACAGATAGCGCGCGGTCTCGGCCTCACCAACGTCCTCACCGAGGAGATCGTTGAGCAACTGAAGGCCAATCGCTTCTGCGAAGTGATCGGCGGAGGCTCCTACGACCTGCCCGGCCGATACAAACTGCGCCTTACCGAGAAAGGTGAGGCCCGGGCCGAACAGGCCCTTGAGCGCTGTCGCTACGCAGGTTCAGCGCCGGTTCCGATCGAGCAGTACGAGCGAATCCTGGCCCCATTTCTCTCTACCCGGTTCCGGCCGGCACGTGAGGCCGTCCAGCAAGCACACGAGGGCCTCACCCTCGACCCCGCAACCGCAGATCTGCTCGAACGTGCCCTTCGCTCCGGCCGGACGTCGATGGTCTACGGACCGTCCGGCAACGGCAAAACCCACCTGCTCACCGAGTTCGTTCGGCTGCTGCAGGGCGAAATCCTCTGCCCCCGCGCCATCTACGCGTACGGTCAGATCGTGCGCATCTACGATCCACTTGTGCACGAAGCACGCGAAGATAATCGCGCCACTCATACGGACGGAGAAAACGGTGACGGCGCCCTACGCCACGAGGAGCAGGTCGATCATCGCTGGGTTAAGATCAAGCGCCCAGGGCTCATTATGGGTGGCGAGGTCACGGCTGAGTCGCTGGAACTCGGATACGACCCGATCGCCCGTTTCTATCAGGCCCCGAAACACCTCAAGGCACAGGGTGGCGTGCTCGTGATCGACGACTTCGGTCGTCAGAAGGTCGGCCCCGAGGACCTCCTCGACCGCTGGATCATGGCCCTCGAACGCGGTCGCGACAACCTTCTGCTACGCACGGGCGAGAACATTGATTTGCCCTTTTCGATGACGATTCTGCTATCGACCAACATCGACCCAACTGAACTCGCCGACGCCGCTCATCTCAGGCGCATCTACTACAAGGTCTATGTCCCTCCGGTCAGCCCAGATCGCTTCAAGCAGATCGTTCGCCGCATGTTGGAGCAGGAAGACATCAGCCCCTCCGAGGAACACCTCGGCGAGGCCGCTGCCTATCTCAGCGAGGTCACTGGCGGAAAGCTCAGTGGCTCGCTGCCACGTGATCTGGTCTCGATCATTGTTGATAACGCCGAACACGATGGCAAAGAGCCCGAATTTGACGTCGTGTCTGTAAAACTCGCTTACGAGCAGTTCACCGGCACTGCCGGCCGCTGAATCGGTTAGACGCCGGCACTACCCTCTTCGAAACCCCACATGCTCCAACGCACCGCCTCCGATAGCGTCGGATACGCGTGGATCATCTCCAGGATATCGTTCGTTCTCATCCCGGCCTTGATCGCAATCGCCAACTCGTGGATCAGGTCATCGGCGTGGGCGCCTAGGATCGTCGCGCCAAGGATACGCTTGTCGCTGTCCGCGACCACCTTGATCATCCCCTTCTGCTCCAGCATCATCTGCGACCGTTCGACGTCCGAGATGTCCATCTTCGCCGTTCGTACCTCGATCCCTTTCGCTCGCGCCTCATCCTCGGTCATTCCCACTCGCGCCAGCTCCGGGTCCGTGAAAGTCGCCCAGGGCACTATGCGATGATCCGTCTTCAGAGCCGTTCCGTTCTCTGCGAACAGATTGTGCGCGACGATGCGGCCGTGGTAGTCGGCGATGTGCGTGAACAGGAACTTGCCGGTAACGTCCCCGGCCGCCCAGATGTTGTCTGCCGTCGTCCGTAGCGTCTCGTCGATTCGCACCCAGCCGCGCTCTTCGGTCTCCACCCCGGCGTTCTCCAGCCCTAGGTTCGTCGTCTGAGGCCGCCGCCCTGATGCCACCAGAATCTCATCGGCATCGACGCGAAACTCGCCCTCTTTCCCATCGACGATCAAAATCTTCGAGTCGCCCTCTCTCTCCACCCGCTTCACCATCGCGCTTGTGTGTATCGTGATCCCTTCTTCCTCAAGGTAGCCTCTTAGCCGAGCCGCCACCTCCGGATCTTCGTGCGGCAACACTTCGTTCACCATCTCGACCACCGTCACCTGCGAGCCGAACCGCTCCAGTATCTGCGCGAACTCCATCCCCATCGGTCCCGCGCCCAGCACCGCCAGACGCTTCGGCAACTTTTTCAACGCCACTGCCTCCACGTTCGTGATGTAGCCCACCTCGCTCAAGCCCGTGATCAGCGGGATCGCCGGTTCCGTACCCACCGCCACAACCAGCTTGTCGCCTCGTACCGTCGTCCCGTTCACGGCAACCTCGTGCGGCGAAGTGAACTTGCCTTCGCCCTGGAACACCTCGAACCCCGCCTTCCGCCACGGCTCGAACGACCCTTTCGCCGTGATCTCATCTACGACGTGGTTCTTGTGCTTCATCACTTCCGCGAAGTCCGGCTCGACGTCAATCTTCGGCAGCCCGTACTCATCCGCGCGCCGGATCGTGTGCAGCACCTTCGCCGAGTGGATCAGCGTCTTCGTCGGCACGCAGCCGTAGTACGAGCAATCGCCGCCCGGCCGGTCCTTCTCGACCAACGCCACGCTGAGTCCCCGCTTCTTCGCCTCTGCGGCTGCGGTAAGCCCGCCCGCGCCTGTTCCTACTACTACCAAGTCAAAGTCTGGCATCTGTTACCTCCCGATAACGCTCTGTCTATGGTACGCGTGGGAAGTGAGTCGGGATCGAACGCGTGGTAATCATGCCCGGGTCCGGGAAGGACATCGGGAAGTCGTCTATCTCTAGTGCGCCAACGCGAGCTTCTCGGCCACGTACAGATGCGTACTACCGAATCCGCCGATCTCACGGTCTGAGTGCTCGAAGCCAAACTCGAGAAAGAGCGCATTCATGTCGCGAATGATCGCTCCGAGCTGGTTCTTCCAGACGTTCGTCATGAGCGTGCCCAGCCGGTTGCCGTCGCTCGGGTAGTTCACGTCGATCATCAGCAACCGTCCGTCGGGTTTCAGCACTCGGCGCAACTCGGCCATCGCTGCCTTTCCGTCTGGATACCCGGAAAACGCCATCGTGTTTACCACCGTGTCGAACGTGTCTCGCCGGTACGGGATCGCCTCGACTATCGCCTGCTGCAACTCCGCCCGCAGCCCCGCTTCGCCCACGTTCCTTTGGGCGGTTCGGATCATCCGCGTGTTGTAGTCGATGCCGCATGCGTCGAACTTCTGTGCGTACCTCGTGAGCAGGTACCCCGTGCCGAACGACACATCGAGCACCCTCGGCCCTCGGATCTCGGGCACTGCATTGCCGATCCAGCCCTTCCACAAGGGCAGAGCCTTCACGATGAAGTCGTAAGCACGAGCAGTCCGCGTCCATACGCGGTCGTATTTCTCCGTAAACGCCCACTTGTCTTCGGGCTCGTTCGAGAAGCGGCTCGTCACCCCACCGTTATATCACGCGACGGTCAATCTAGCCGGTTGCGTCTCGCTCGTACAGCTCCCGGATCCGCCGCGTCAGTGGACCCGGTCTACCGTCGCCGATCTTCCCGCCGTCCACCGATACCAGCGGCATCACACCCGCGATCGCGTTCGTGAGGAACGCCTCATCCGCACTTCGTAGGTCGTCCAGCGTGAGCGCCTCCTCCTCGGCCGAGATCCCCGCCTCAGACGCCAGTTCCAGCACTGCGCCCCGCGTCACCCCCGGCAGCGCCCCATCCTTCACCGTCGGCGTCTGAAGGCTCCCGTCTCGAACGACGAAGACGTTGAACGCGCTCCCATCCGCGATTAGCCCTCTGCCGTTCAGCATGATCGCCTCATCCGCGCCCTCAACACGCGCCGCTTCTCGCGCCAGCACG
>Ga0255057_10000826_pt1 | contig 17812 bp, 14 predicted proteins | sample Cases_109_6_MG_FD_189022 | JGI IMG/M metagenome (GOLD analysis project Ga0255057, IMG submission 189022) | Seawater microbial communities from Amundsen Gulf, Northwest Territories, Canada - Cases_109_6 | ecosystem: Environmental > Aquatic > Marine > Gulf | place: Canada: Northwest Territories... | reverse complement strand
TCCTCGAGGCGAGCCTTGACCGAGTCCGCCGCGTTCAACAATAGATTGGTCAGCGCGCGCGAGAGCTGCTGGCGATCACAAGCGATACGGATCGGGACATCCGGTAGGTGGAGCTCATAGGAAATATCGTGCTCGGCCGTTCTTTGCAGAAACACCGTTTGTTCGATCAATTCCTGCAGGCATTCGTCTTCGAAAATCGGCGCCGGCATTCTGGCGAACTCGGAGAATTCGTCGACCATGCGCCCGATGTCCTCGACATGGCGGATAATCGTGTCGGTGCAGGTCTTAAAGGTTTCAGGCTCCGAGTGAATCTGGCCCAGATACTTTCGCCGAAGCCGCTCAGCCGAGAGCTGAATGGGGGTTAGCGGGTTCTTGATCTCGTGCGCGATACGGCGCGCGACGTCGGACCACGCGGCCTTGCGCTGCGCCGCCTCGAGCTCGGTCATGTCATCGAAGGTCACGACGAAGCCGAAAACCCCTTCCTCGTTCTCCTCGATGGCCACCCGGACCAACAGCCTCAGTGCACGCTCGTCGCCGCGTTGATAGACCGTGGCTTGTTCCAAAAGCCGCCGGGGCCGGCGTCGCGCCTGATCGAGCAAGGGCCCGATATCGGGCATGACCTCTGCAAGGTGCTTCTTGCGCAGCTCATCCGCTCGCATGTCGAGCAGCTCGCAGGCCACGCGGTTGGCCACGTTTATATAGCCGCTCGAGTCGAGACCCAGAACGCCCGCCGAGACCCCGCGTAGCACCGCCTCGATGAATTCCTTTCCGCTGTCGAGAAGGCGGTTGGCCTTGATCAGCTCTCCTTGCTGCATCTGCAGCTCGCCGGTCATGCGGTTGAAGGCGTGCGAGAGGTTGTCGATTTCGTCACCGCTGTCGAGTGTCGCCACGCGCGCGCTCAGGTCGCCGGCGGCGACACTTCCGGCCGCCTCGATCAGGGCGCCGATCGGCGCCGTCAGGTGATCGGCGATGCCCAGGCCGACCCAGACCGCGGCCAGCAACAACAAGAGCGCCACGACCACGAAAATCAACGCGAAGGTGATTTCCATGCCGAAGCGCTTGCCCTCGATGTCGGAATAGAGCTGCACGGCACCGCGCGTGCGATCCATATAGCCGACGACGCGAGAATCGACCAAGCGCCCGACAAAGAGAAACGTATCGGCCGGCAGGTCGAGCCGGATCAGGGCGCGCACGTGATCGCCTCCCTCCGCGCCGATGATCGCCACCTTGCCGGCGCGGGCTTCGTTGAAGGCCCAATCCGGTAGGTCGGGGTTGAAGGCAAGCAGGAAATCGGTGGCCCGCCCGAGGAGCTGCCCCGAGCCGTCGTAGACCGCGGCCTCGGTCAAGGACCGGACGTTCGATTGCTGGCTCAAAACCTGGCCCAGCAAGAGTGGATTATAGATGAGGGCGGCGCCACGCCGGTTCATTACCTGGGAGATCGCCAACGCGTCGTTGCTGATGGTCCGCAAGTGTTCTTGCGTATAGGCCTCCGCGACGGCCAGCGAATTGTGGATCGCCGTCGAGACCCGCTCGCTGAACCAAGCCCGCAGCCCGAGATCGAAGAGCATCACGGAAAAGACCGCCACCATAATCGTCGGGGTGACGGCGACCACGCTGAACAGCGCCACCAAGCGGCCATGGAGCCGCGCGCCGGCCAGGCCGCGGCGGCTCTGGATCCAGATCAAGGCCAGGCGCCGGGCCACCAAGGCGCTCAATCCGAGCATCAGCACCAAGTCGGCCATCAGCAACAGCAACAGGGTCTGCGGCTCCCCCGCGACCGGAAGGTCGCCGGTGATCACGACGAACGTCGCGCTGCCCGACAGCACGCCAAGAACGACGAAAACAACAGCTAGCTTGCGTTCGAGTTGGGCTCGGCGGGTCCACTCCATAAGGCCGGAAAAAAAGCCGCTCGCCGGCGCTACGGTGGTCTCGGTGCTCATATCGCTGGACGCCCCCAACAGCCCTGCAAAACGGGCGGTGATGCATTTCTACCGCACCTGTTGCAGATTTGCCACAGCTATTTATCGCAGCTAACGGATGCCCCGGACGACCTCGATCCCCAAATCGCGGATCTTCTTTCGCAGGGTATTGCGGTTCAGGCCCAGCAGCTTTGCCGCTTTGACCTGATTGCCGCCGGTCGCGACGAGGCAAAGCTGGATCAAGGGACGCTCCACCTCCGCCAGGACGCGCCCATAGAGGCCGGAGGACGGAAGCGAGCGGCCATGCGCATCGAAGTAGTCCCGCAGGTGGCGCTCGACCGCCTCGCCCAGCGACTCCGCTTCGCCGCCCGGGCGCTCCGGCGCCGCCGTCTCGGCGCCCAGCTCGCGTTCGACCGCGGCCTTGGAGACAACCTCCTCGCTGGTCAAGACCGAGGCCCGGTGGATCAGGTTGCGCAACTCGCGCACGTTACCGGGCCAGCTATGGCGTGTGAGCGCGGCCACGGCGTTGGGCTCGAAAATCTTCGACGGCAGTCCCTCATCACGCATCTGCCGCAGGAAGTGGCGGACCAGCTCGGGGATGTCCTCGCGCCTTTCCCGCAAGGGCGGCAAGCGTATCGGCACGACGCTCAGGCGATAGAAGAGGTCTTCGCGGAACAGGCCCTGGCGCGCCAGTTGCCTGAGGTCACGGTGTGTCGCGGCGACGATGCGCACGTCCGCCTTGATCGGCATCCGGCCACCGACGGTCGTGAATTCTCCTTCTTGCAAAACGCGCAGCAGCCGCGTCTGCGCTTCCAGGGGCATGTCGCCGATCTCGTCGAGAAAGAGCGTGCCGCCGGCGCCCTGCTCGAAGCGTCCTGAAAAGCGTGTAACCGCACCGGTGAACGCGCCTTTTTCATGGCCGAAAAGCTCGCTTTCGATGAGCTCGCGTGGAATGGCCGCCATGTTCAGCGCAACGAAAGGTCCATGCCGGCGCTTGCCGTAGTCGTGCAGGGCGCGCGCGACCAACTCCTTGCCGGTGCCCGACTCGCCATAAATCATCACCGTGAGGTCGGTTCCCATCAGGCGGGCGAGCACCCGGTAGATCTCCTGCATGGCGGGTGAGCGACCGATGAGCGGCAATTGCTCTTCGTCTTCCGCCTCGCCGCTCTCCCCGGCCTCCCCCGCATCGCCCGCGCGGCCGGTGGTGAGCGCCCGATCGACGACGCCCAACAGCTCCGATAGATCGAAGGGCTTGGGCAGATACTCGAAAGCGCCGCGCTCGGTCGCCTTGAGTGCGGTCAGCAGGGTCGACTGCGCCGACATGACGATGATGCGCAGGTGCGGGCGGATGCGGCGGATCCGCGGGATCATGTCGAGGCCGTTCTCATCGGGCATCACCACATCGGTGATCACCAGATCGCCCTCGCCGCCCTGCACCCATTGCCAGAGGGTCGCGGCATTGCCCGTCGAACGAACGTTATATCCCTGACGCCCGAGCGCCTGTGTCAGGACCGTTCGTATTCCCTGGTCGTCGTCGGCAAGCAGGATTGTCGCATCGCTCATCACGGGCTCTCCAAGGCCTTGGCAGCGGCGGGCGTGGTCCGGGGCGCCGTGGCCCGGGGCACCATGGGAAGAGCGACGCGAAAGACGGTTCGCCGCGGCCGACTGTCCAAATCGATCACCCCGCCATGACCGCCGATGATCTTGGCGACCAGGGCCAGTCCCAGACCCCTACCCCCGGACTTCGTGGTCACGAATGCATCGAAGAGGTGGCGGCGCAGTTCTTCGGGAATGCCAGACCCGTTGTCTTGTACGCTCACCACAAGCGGCAGATCGATGCGCGTCCCACCGCCCGGCACCTTCAAGCGGATCCCCTGCTGATAGCGGGTCTCGAGCAGGATTTCCCCACCGTCCTCCGGCACCGCGTCGGCGGCATTCTTGACCAGGTTCAAGAAGGCCTGGATCAGCAGATCGCGATTGCCCAGGACCGGCGGCAGCGACGGGTCATAGTTCACCTTGAACACGACGCCGCGGGCAAAACCTGCTTCGGCAAGAGCGCGAACGCGGTCGAGGACCTCGTGGATGTTGACCGGCCGGCGTTCGATCGGCCGGTCGTCGGAGAACATCTCCATCCGGTTGACCAGGGCGACGATGCGGTCCGTCTCCTCGCAAATGAGGGTCGTGAGCTGTCGGGTTCCGGGGTCCGCCTCCTGTTCGATCAACTGCGCCGCACCGCGAATGCCGCTCAAGGGGTTTTTTACCTCGTGCGCCAACATCGCCGCCATGGCCGTCACCGAGCGCGCCGCGTTGCGGTGCGTGAGCTGGTGGTCGAGCTTGAGGGCGATGGACTCGCGCTGCAGCGACAAGACCACCGCGCCGGGAAGCTCGACCACGGGCGCCGCCTCGATGGTCAGGGTCAGCGCCGCGATGCGGGGCGTTTCGATGCGCACGTCATATTCGGTGACCGGATGCCCGCTGCCGCGAACCGCGGTGAGAAGAGCGAAGACCGGACTGTCCGAGGGCAGCAAACCGGCAAGCGAGTGGCCCAACAATGCCGCCTGCGAGACGCCGAAGAACTGTTCGCCCGCAGCGTTCACATAACGCACCTCATTTTGCCCATCGACGACGATGACCGGGGCGACCAGGGCATCGAGGACCGCCGCCCCGATATCGGCCCCAGGGGAGGCGCGAGACCGGTTGCCCGCCTCGGGGGCCATCAGGCCGCCCGCCCCTCGCATTGCCGGCCATAGAAGGCGCGGACCAGCGCCATCACCATTCGCGGATCGTCCTCGCGGTAAGCCGCGTGGCGAAACTGTGCCGCGCCCGGCAGGCCCGCGGCATACCATCCCAAATGCTTTCGCGCGATGCGCAGGCCGGCGTGCAGGCCGTGATGGCTGAGCAAGGCGTCATAGTGAGCAAGCACCAGGTCGCGCTGATAGGAGAGAGGCGGATCGGCGGGCCGCCGCCCGACGCGCAGGAACTCCATGACCTGACGAAGAAGCCACGGCCGCCCGCAAACCGCGCGGCCGATCATCACGCCGTCGGCGCCCGAAGCCGAGAGAGCCGCCGCCGCGTCTTCCGGGCTCTCGATGTCGCCATTCACCACGACCGGCAAAGTCACGCTTTGCTTGACCCGTCGAACGAAGGACCAGTCGGCCTTGCCGGCGTACTTCTGAGCGCGCGTGCGCCCATGCACGGTGATCATCCGCACACCGCACTCCTGTGCGATCCGGGCCAGATCCGGCGCATTGCGGTTTTCCTCGTCCCAGCCGGTGCGCATCTTTACCGTGACCGGCAGATCCACGGCCTTCACCACCGCCGTCATGATGCGCCCCGCCAGTCGCTCGTCGCGCATCAGCGCCGAGCCGCAGAGCTTGCCGACGACCTTCTTCGCCGGGCAGCCGAAGTTGATATCGATGACGTCCGCACCCCGGTCCTGGTTGATCCGCGCGGCCTCGGCCATGATCTCCGGCTCGGGGCCGGCCAGTTGCACGGCCACCGGCGCATCGCCCTCGAAGCGCCCGGCCATCTTGCGGCATTCCTTGATCGAGCGGCGCGCCGTCTCCACCATGGCGCGGCTGGCGATCATCTCCGATACCGTAAGCCCCGCGCCCTCGGCCTGCACGAGGCGGCGAAACGGCTGGTCGGTGACGCCCGACATGGGCGCCAGGATCACCGGATCGCCCAGCGTCAGTCTTCCCAAGCAAATGCTCATTTCTTAAGCAATCCGCTGCATTGCCCAAATATTGTGCCGTTTTAGCGGCCTGGGCGCCAAGTTCAAGGATTTTGCGGCCAGATCAGGCGAGGATCACATCGGTAACGAACTTGACGCCGGGATAGGCCAGGGTGATGAGCAGGTAGGCCAACAACAACAACCGCGCCGCGCGCCGGCCGCGCAGGCCGCTCTTGGCCCGCAGGTAAAGCAGCAGCACGATGACCAGAAAAGCAGAAAGAGCGAAGACGGTCTTGTGGTTGAAGACAATCAGCAGCCCTTGCGTGACATAAAGCTCCGCCATGCCGCTGACCATCCCGACAAACAGCACGCCGGCCGCGATGCTCAGCATCCGGGTCTCGATGAATTCGGCATCGGCGACCGAGGGCAAGGATTGACTGAGCGCTTCGCGTCCCTTGTGCTTGAGCGCACGCTCGCGCAGGAGAACCGCCACCGCCGCGACGGCCGCGGTGGTCGCCAGGGCGAAGGCCAGCACCGCAAGCGCGATGTGAAGCGCCAGCCAGCCGCCCGAAGGCGCGGAGACCGTCCGCTCCCCGGCCCCGCTCCAGACCGACGCGAGGACCCCCAACACCACGAGATAGGGCAGCATCACGCGGGCCAGGCGCCAGGCCACGGGCTTGGCGACGGCGGCAATAGCGAAGACGGCCAAGGACGCGGCGATGGAAACCCACAGTGTCGTCGCCAGACCCGGATCCCAGCCGCCTAAGTTGGCGGAAACCGCGTAGGAGGCCGCCCCCGCCAATGCGACGGCGAAAAGCAGCCAGAACAGGCTCGTCGGCTTCGCCTGGCCGGACTTCAGGCTGAGAATCGTGATCGGCAGCAGCCCGGCCAAAGCACCGATAGAATGAAGCAGCACGTTCGTCATGGGGTCCTTATATCACCTCTTGGCCCGGCGCACAGGCCACACTAGTGTTCGGGAATTCGTGGCGGCACACCCGCCGGTTCAAGGAGGACGGCAGCGTTGCGCAAGACCGATGCTCTGATCGTCGCCGCGGGGCGCGGCACGCGCTTTGATAAGGGTAGGCCCAAGCAGTACCGGCACTTGGCCGGCCGGCCGATTGTGCGCTACAGCCTGGAGGCCTTCACCGCGCATCCCCTTATCCGCCGGGTGGTCACGGTCATCCATCCCGACGACCGGGAGCTCTTCGATACGGCCTGCGAGGGCCTCGATCCGGCCCCACCGGTGGCCGGCGGCGACAGCCGGCAGGAGTCCGTTCTGAGAGGTCTCGAGGGTTTGAACGCGGACCCGCCGGACCAGGTTCTCATTCACGACGCCGCGCGGCCCTTCCTCACGGCCGCGCTGATCGACCGGCTGGTGGTGGCGCTTGAGAAAACCGATGGCGCCCTGCCCGCCCTGCCGGTGGTGGACAGCCTCAAACGGGGTGCCGACGGGCTTGTCGCCGGCGAGGTCGAACGCCAGGACCTGTGGCGCGCGCAGACGCCTCAGGCCTTTCGCTACGCCGCCATACTGGCCGCCCACAGGTCGCAACAGGGGGCGGCCCTCACCGACGATGCCGCCGTGGCCCGCGCCGCGGGCTTGAGCGTCGCCCTCGTCCCCGGATCGGAGGAGAACATCAAGGTGACCGAGATCGCGGACCTGACGGCGGCCGAACGCCGCTTGTCGCCACACGCGCCGCGCGGCGAGATGCGAGTCGGCCAGGGGTTCGACGTGCATCGCTTCGTGCCCGGCGACCACGTGACCATATGTGGCGTACGCATCGACAGCTTCGCCGCCCTCGCCGGCCATTCCGACGCGGACGTGGGGCTCCACGCTTTGACCGACGCGCTGCTCGGCGCGCTCGCGGCCGGCGACATCGGCACCCACTTTCCGCCTTCGGACCCACGCTGGGCGGGGGCCGATTCGGCGCAGTTTCTGGATTACGCCGGTCGACTGGTGCGCGATGCCGGCGGCCGGATCGTACACCTCGATACGACGATCATCTGCGAGGAACCGAAGATCGGGCCGCACCGCGAGGCCATGGCCGGGCGGATCGCCGAGATCCTGTCGATCGACCCGGCGCGCGTGTCGGTCAAGGCCACCACCACCGAACGGCTTGGCTTCACCGGCCGCAAGGAGGGCATCGCCGCCCAGGCAACCGCCACGATCGAGCTGCCACAGGCCACGTGACCGGCCACTCGCGGTTCATTTTTTCTTTTTTGTTTGTTTGATATATGAAAGCCCCGATCGGACTTACCGCCGCCCAGACATTAATACCGCACTGTGCCTTGTCCTCGCACCCATGGTGATCAAATTCTTAATAGAGGACAGGGCCACTCCCGCAACGATGGCGATTTAACGGAGATATGGAAGGGTGCTCCGGCGTGATCGATGAGGAATTGCTCTCCAGGGCCGCCGCGCTGCTCGACGCCTATCGGGCCGCGGGCCTGAAGCTGGCGACCGCAGAGTCCTGCACCGGCGGTCTGGTTACCGCCTGCCTGACCGAGATCGCCGGCTCCTCGGACGTGGTGGAGCGCGGGTATGTAACCTACTCGAACGAGGCCAAAACGGAGATGCTGGGCGTCCCGGCGGACCTCGTCGTCAGTTGCGGAGCGGTTAGCGAGGAGGTCGCGCAGGCCATGGCGGAGGCCGCGCTCACCCGATCGCAGGCCGACGTCGCGGTTTCCATCACCGGCATCGCCGGGCCCGGCGGTGCAACGCCGGAAAAGCCGGTGGGGCTGGTCCATTTCGGCCTCAGCCGCCGCGGCAAACCGGTGTCCGCTCGGCGACGGGAATTTGCCGGCGACCGCCAGGCCGTTCGAAGAGCGGCCGTCATGACGGCTTTCGACCTGCTGTGCGAAGCCTTGGAGAGCGCTTAGCCCATGACCTTCCCCAGCCGGACGCCGCCACCTGTCGCGCCCCTGCCGCCATCGTCGAAGCTGGGCCGGATCGAGGCAAGCGACCTGCTGCTGGTGCTGATCATCGGCCTGGGCACCATGCGCTTCCTGGCGCCGGCGTTCTTTTCCCTCTTTTCGGCGTCGCGCGAGGCGGCGGCCCACCCCTCGCCCGCTCTGATGATGGTATTTCTGACGCTGCACAGCGCGGTTCTGGTGGTGTCGATCAGATACCTCGTGCTCATGCGCCACGGCATCGGCTGGGCCGACATCGGTCTTGGGCGCCTGGAAGGCCGCTGGGTGAGATTGGGGATATTCGGCGGTTTCCTGTGCCTACCCCTGGTCGCCATGATCAATCTTTTCGTGCAGGGCGCCATGCCCGAGCCGATGGAAAATCCGCAGATCGATGCTTTGACCGGCGGCAAAATCGAGTCTTCGATGCTGTTTGTCCTGTTGCCTGTCGGCGCGATCATCGTGCCATTCGCCGAGGAGGTGGCCTTTCGCGGCGTCTTCTTCCGGTGGTTGTCCCTGAAGACCGGCGCGCGCTGGGCCATCCTCTTGTCGGCCGTGTTCTTCGCCGTCCTGCACGGCATCCCGCATTTCATTCCGGCGATCACCGCCTTGGGCATGGTCCTCGCGGTTCTGGTTCAGCGAACCGGCTCGCTATGGCCGGCGATCATCGCGCACGGCACCTTCAACTCCGTGATGATCCTTACCGTCTACTCGCTGACGTCGGGCGACGGTGCGCTCCCCGCCGCCTCGCTGGGCGGCCCATAGAGCTGTTTCGCGCGCGCCTCGAAGGCGCCGACCATCCGCTTGACCGCCTCGTGGAACAGCACCTCGATCAGCCTTTGCAGGATCTTCGAGCGGAACTCGAAGTCGACGTAGAAATCGATCTCGCAGCCCCGCTCGTGCGGCGCGAACACCCAGTGGTTCTTCAAGTACTTGAAGGGGCCCTCGGCGTAGGAGACGTCGATGCGTTGCTCTTCCGGGTTCAGCGTGACGTAGCTGGTGAAGCGCTCGCGCACCATTTTGAAGCCGATCACCAGATCGGCAACGATGCGCTCGCCGGCGCGTTCGCGCACCCGGGCGGCAAGACACCAGGGCAAAAACTCGGGATAGCGGCCGACGTCGGCCACCAGATCGTAGAGCTGCGAAGGGCTGTAATCGAGGACCCGGCGTTCCGCATGGGTCGGCATGAGGCGGGTTCCGCTGCGCCGTCAGCCGGTGGCCGAGAGCTTCGCCTCTCGCGCCGCGCGCAGCTTCAGAAAGTCTTGGTCCGCATGATAGGAAGAACGGGTTAGCGGCGTGGCCGAGACCACCAGAAAGCCCTTGGCATAGGCATGCTTGGCGAGGCTCTCGAACTCCTGCGGCGTTACGAAGCGATCGACGGCGTGATGCTTGGGCGTCGGCTGCAGGTATTGACCGACGGTGAGGAAATCGACCTCGGCGGTGCGCAGATCATCCATCACCTGCTGAACCTCCTCCAAGCTTTCTCCGAGGCCGACCATGAGCCCTGACTTGGTGAAGATCGTCGGGTCCATCGTCTTCACCTTATCGAGCAGACGCAGGCTCTGAAAATAGCGCGCGCCGGGCCGCACCTCGGTATAGAGACGCGGCACCGTTTCCAGATTGTGGTTGAAGACGTCGGGGCGCGCCGCGACCACGGTTTCGATCGCGCCGTCTTTGCGCAGGAAGTCCGGCGTCAGCACCTCGATTGTGGTGAGCGGCGCCGCCTCGCGCAGTGCGCGGATCACCTCCGCGAAGTGTCCGGCGCCGCCGTCGGGCAGGTCGTCACGATCGACCGAGGTGACGACCACATGTTTCAGCCCGAGTTTGCGCACCGCCTGGGCGACGTTCGTCGGCTCCAAGGGGTCGAGCGCACCCGGCTTGCCCGTCGCCACATTGCAGAACGCGCAGGCCCGGGTGCAGATCTCGCCCATGATCATCATCGTGGCATGGCCCTTCGACCAGCACTCGCCGATGTTGGGGCAGGCCGCCTCCTCGCACACGGTGGCGAGGTTGTTGTTCCGTATGATCGCGCGGGTCTCGAAATAGGCCTTGGAGGTGGGCGCCTTGACGCGGATCCAATCCGGCTTGCCGCGGCGCACGGGATTGTCCGGCTTGTGCGCCTTTTCCGGATGGCGGGGCGCTGGCTGTGGCTCGCGGCTTTGCATCGCTGTTAAAAGTGAATGACCCGGCCGTAAGCATCAAGCACCGATTCGTGCATCATCTCCGACAAGGTCGGGTGCGGGAAGACGGTGTGCATCAGGTCTTCTTCCGTCGTCTCCAGGCCCATGGCCACGACGAAGCCCTGGATCAGCTCGGTCACCTCGGCGCCGACCATGTGGGCACCCAGCAGCTCCCCGGTCGCCGCGTCGAACACCGTCTTGACCAGACCGTCGGGCTCGCCCAAGGCTATGGCCTTGCCGTTGCCGACGAAAGGAAAGCGTCCGACCCTGACCTCGCGTCCGGCCTCCTTCGCCTTCATTTCGCTCAAACCGACGGACGCGATCTGCGGCTGACAGTAGGTGCAGCCCGGGATTCTCCCCTTTTCCAAGGGATGCGGGTCCAGTCCGGCGATCTTTTCGATACAGATCACACCCTCGTGCTCGGCCTTATGGGCCAGCATCGGCGGGCCGGCGACGTCGCCGATGGCATAGATGCCGGGCTCGTCGGTGCGCGAGAAGGCATCGGCCACGATGCAGCCGCGGTCGGTCTTGACCTTGGTGTTTTCGAGGCCCAGGTCCTCGACATTGCCGATCACCCCGACGGCCGAGATGACCCGCTCGACGGTCATCTCGCTGCTCTTACCGTTGGCGTCGGTGATGGTGGCGCTCACCGTGTCCTTGCCGCGCTTCAGGTTCGTCACCTTGGCGCCGGACAAGATGGTCATGCCCTGCTTTTCGAACTGCTTGCGCGCCAGGGCGGCGATCTCCTCGTCCTCGACCGGCAGGATCTGCGGCAGGACCTCGACCACGGTCACCTCGGCACCGAAGGTGCGGTAGAAGCTCGCGAACTCGATCCCGATGGCCCCGGAGCCGATGACCAGGAGCGATTTCGGCAGGCGCTCGGGCACCAGCGCCTCGAAGTAGGTCCAGACCAGCTTGCCGTCGGGCTCCAACCCCGGCAGCTCGCGCGGCCGGGCGCCGGTCGCCAGGATGATGTGCTTGGCCGTCAGCGTTTCCTCGCCGCCCTCCTGCTTGGCGACGACCACCGCACCCGGGCCCTTCAAGCGGCCCCGTCCCATGACGACGGTGACCTTGTTCTTCTTCAACAGGTGTGCCACGCCGCCGTTGAGGCGCCTGGAGACCTGACGCGAGCGCTTGACCACTTTGGCCATGTCGAAGGCCACGTCCGTCGCCGACAGGCCGTAGGCACCGGCATTTTGCATGTAGTGGTAGATCTCCGACGAGCGCAGCAGCGCTTTGGTCGGGATGCAGCCCCAGTTGAGGCAGATGCCGCCCAAGTGCTTTTCCTCGACCACCGCGGTGTTCAGTCCCAGCTGGGCCGCGCGAATGGCGGCGACGTAGCCGCCCGGGCCGCCACCGACTATGATCACATCGAAGGCGTTTTCGGCCATCACCTCCACCCCTCTTTTATCGCTGGCACTGGTGCCCGCACCCTATAGCAGCATGGTCAGCGGATCTTCGATCAGCTTCTTGAAGGCGGCGAGGAACTCGGCCCCCACGGCGCCGTCCACCACCCGGTGATCCACCGAGAGCGTGCAGGTCATGACCGTCGCCACGGCAAGCGCGCCGTCCTTGACTACCGCCCGCTGTTCGCCGCTGCCGACCGCCAGGATGCAGCCCTGCGGTGGGTTGATGACGGCGGAGAAGTCCCGGATCCCGAACATCCCGAGATTGGAGATGGTAAAGGTCCCGCCCTGATATTCCTCGGGCTTTAGCTTGCCCTCGCGCGCCCGCCCGGCGAGATCGCGCATGGCATTGGAGATATCCGCCAGGCCCCGGGTCTCGGCCGCCTTGATGATCGGGGTGATCAGTCCGGCGGGGGTCGCCACGGCGACCGATACGTCGGCCTGGTCGAAATAGAGAGTGCCCTCCGGATCGAAGGAGGCGTTGGCCGCCGGGACCTTCCTGAGCGCCAGGGCCGCCGCCCGGATGACGAAGTCGTTGACCGAAATCTTGTAGTCGTCGGAGCGCCCGTTGAGCTCCTTCCTGACCTTCAGCAGCTCGTCCACCTCGCAGTCGATCGAGAGATAGAAATGCGGGATCGTCTGCTTGGCCTCGGTCAGGCGCGCAGCGATGACCTTACGCACCGAGCTCAGCGGTTCGAGCCGATAGGTCATTCCAAGAAGATCGGCGAGCTGCTTGGCGCCCGGACCCGAAGGCATCGCCGCACCCGCTGGTGCCGCCGCCGGTGCTGGCGCGGTGGCCGGTGCAGGCTTGGTCCCAGCCGGCACGCCCCGCTCGACCGCGGCCTCGATATCGACCTTGACGATGCGGCCGTGCGGCCCCGAGCCGGCGATCGCCGAAAGATCGAGCCCGGCCTGCTTGGCCATGCGGCGCGCCAGAGGGCTGGCGAAAACACGTCCCGCCTGATCGCCTCCGTCGCCGGCGGCCACCGGGGCCGACGGTTGAGTGGCGCCGTTTCCGGAGGAGGCCGGCGGGCCGGCTTGCGGTTGTGCGGGCGGCTCCGGCGGCGGCGCGGCGGGCGGCGCCGGGGCAGCGGCCCCGTCCAGGGCCGAAGCATCCTCGCCTTCCTCGAGAAGCACGGCGATCACCGAGTTGACGGCGATGCCCTCGCTCCCTTCGGCCACCATGATCTTACCGACGGTCCCCTCTTCGACAGCCTCGACTTCCATCGTCGCTTTGTCGGTTTCGATCTCCGCGATGACGTCGCCGGAGGAGACCTCGTCGCCTTCCTTGACATGCCATTTGGCGAGAGCGCCTTCGGTCATCGTCGGTGAAAGCGCCGGCATGAGGATATTTATCGGCATGACTTTGTTCCTCTGGGTCAGTCCCGGTAACAGACCTCTTTGGCCGCGGCGACCACGTCGGATACCTGCGGCAGGGCCATCGCTTCGAGGTTGGCGGCATAGGGCATGGGCACGTCGACGCCGTTCACCCGTTTGACCGGAGCATCGAGCCAGTCGAAGGCATTTTCCATGACCGTTGCCGCCAGTTCCGAGCCGACGCTGCAGACCGGCCAGCCCTCCTCGCAGGTAACGACCCGGTTGGTCTTCTTGACCGACTCGATAACCGTCCGGGTATCCAGCGGGCGCAAGGTGCGCAGGTCGATGACCTCCGCGTCGATGCCTTCTGCGGCAAGCAGGTCGGCGGCTTCCAAGGCCTTTCCGACCATCACCGAGTAGGTGACGATGGTCACGTCGGCGCCTTGGCGCACGATCTTCGCCTTGCCGATCGGCAAGACCCAGTCATCGCTATCCGGGACCTCGAAGCTGCGGCCATAGAGGATCTCGTTTTCCAGAAAGATCACCGGATTGGGATCGCGGATCGCAGCCTTCAAGAGGCCCTTGGCATCGCCGGCCGAGTACGGCGCGATGACCTTCAGTCCCGGTATGTGGGCATACCACGAGGCATAGCACTGGGAATGCTGTGCGCCGACCCGCGCGGCCGCGCCATTGGCGCCGCGGAAGACGATGGGCGAGGTGATCTGGCCGCCCGACATGTAATGGGTCTTGGCCGCCGAGTTGATGATGTGGTCGACCGCCTGCATGGCGAAGTTGAAGGTCATGAACTCGACGATCGGCTTGACCCCATACATGGCCGCGCCAACGCCAAGACCGGTAAAGCCGTACTCGGTGATCGGCGTATCGATCACCCGCTTGGCGCCGAATTCGTCCAGGAGGCCTTGTGAGATCTTGTACGCGCCTTGGTATTGCGCCACCTCCTCGCCCATCAGGAAGACCTTGGGATCGGCCCGCATCTCCTCGGCCATCGCATCGCGCAGGGCCTCGCGCACCGTCTGGGTAACGGTCGCCCCGTTCCATTCGGGGTCGGCCGGCACGGCTTCGGTTTCGGGCACCGACGCCTTGGCCGCCGGAGCTTGGGGGGCCGGAGGTGCCTCGGCCTCAGCGGCACCATCGCCTGCCGGCGCCGGCGCGGCCTGCTGCGCGGCCCCGGATAGCGCCGAGGCGTCCTCACCCTCCTCCAGGATCACCGCGATGATCGAATTGACGGCAACGCCCTCTGTCCCCTCATCGACCAGAATCTTGCCGAGCTTGCCCTCGTCGACCGCCTCGACCTCCATGGTCGCCTTATCGGTCTCGATCTCGGCGATGACATCGCCCGATGCGATCTCCTCGCCTTCCTTCTTCAACCACTTCGCCAGCGTGCCCTCGGTCATGGTGGGCGAGAGCGCCGGCATGAGGACGTTGATGGGCATAAGCGCCTCCAGTTATTCCCACTCACCCACGAGGCAGCGCCGTTCGGTCACCGCGAGAGCCCCGCTCGGTTTATAAATGTCCCGCCCTCACGTCGCGACGTAGACATCGCTATAGAGTTCCGACGGACCGGGCTCCGGGCTGGATTGAGCGAAATCCGCGGCCTTGGAGACGATGGCCTTAACTTCCTTGTCGATTTCCTTGAGCGCGCCCTCGTCGCTCACCCCGTCGTCGAGCATCGTCGCGCGCAGGCGCTCGATCGGATCGCGCTCCTGGCGGACTTTCTGGACTTCCTCCTTGGAGCGGTACTTCGCCGGATCCGACATCGAATGGCCGCGATAGCGGTAGGTAAGCATCTCGAGGATATAGGGCCCCTTGCCGGAGCGGGCGTGGGCGACGGCCTTCTCGCCCGCGGCGCGCACCGCCAGCACATCCATGCCATCCACCTGCATACCCGGTATGCCGTAAGCCTGGCCTCGATTATAGAGCTCGGTGCTCTTCGCCGAGGACCGCTCGATCGCGGTGCCCATGCCGTACTTGTTGTTCTCGATAACATAGACGACCGGCAGCGACCAAAGCGCCGCCATGTTGAAGGCCTCGTAGACCTGCCCCTGGTTCAAGGCTCCATCACCCAGATAGGTGGTGTTCACCGCCTCTTCGTCCAGGTAGCGGTGGGCGAAGGCGATGCCGGTGCCGACCGGCACCTGCGCGCCGACGATCCCATGGCCGCCGAAGAACTTCCGTTCGACGGAGAACATGTGCATCGAGCCGCCCTTGCCCTTCGAATATCCGCCTTCTCGGCCGGTCAACTCGGCCATGACGCCCGCCGGATCCATGCCGCAGGCCAGCATATGCCCGTGATCGCGGTAGGAGGTGACGAGGGAATCGGCCTCGGTGAGCGACGCCTGCATCCCGACAACGACCGCCTCCTGGCCGATATAGAGATGGCAGAACCCGCCGATCAGACCCATGCCGTATAGCTGGCCCGCCTTCTCCTCGAAGCGGCGGATCAGCAACATGTCGCGGTAGTATCCGAACAATTCTTCGGGGCTCGCCGCTCGTACCGGTTTCCTGGCTGCGCGACGTCGTTCCGGTGCAGCTCCGCTAGCCGCCTTCGCCTTGGCCATCGGCGTCCTCGCCTTATCCGTCCGTAATGCCTTGTTATGTGGGAAGGCGTGCCCCCTGTTCGAAACCGAGAGTAGCAGATCGGGAGGGCAGCGGCAACGATATATAACCCATTATAAAAAAAGGAAAAATAGCTGATTAACTTGATTTAGATTAATTAGCTATCGGGCAGGCTAGAGACGGCGGCGGCGCCCAATTGCGCGCTCGACTCTATTGGTCGCTCGGATAGATGACGATGTACTCGTCGGGGCGCCCGTAATTCAGCACCTCGAGCGCGCGCTCGTGAAGCAGGTCGGGATCCAGGTGCTTACGGTTGAGGAGATCGACCCGCATCTCGAGCTTTTCCCGCTCGGCCACGAGAACCGTGAGGTGCTCTGTTGCCGCCGCCAGGTCGTCGTTCAGCCGGGCCCAGGTCTTCACGCCCTTATCGCCCTCGACGGCGTGGTAGCCGAAGTAGGCGACCAGTGTTGCCGCCAGAATCTGGGGCGCAACACGGCGTGCGCGAATTCGAACTTCCCTGAGCAATGACATGAGCGCATCGAATCACATGCCAATTCACAACGTCAACAAAAAAAGTCAAAGAATTCCAATAAGATTCCGAGTGGCCGCGCAATTCCCCGCTCGGCCCCTCAGGCGTTCATGTCTCACATCTGAAGTTGCGGGTCGATCGGCGCGATTAATATTTACCCGCGGACCCTATCGCTTCAGCACCTCGCGGCCGGCATAACGGGCGTCGGCGCCCAACTCCTCCTCGATGCGAATGAGCTGGTTGTATTTGGCCAGGCGGTCGGAGCGCGACAGAGACCCCGTCTTGATCTGGCCGCAGCCGGTGGCGACGGCAAGGTCGGCGATGGTGGCATCCTCGGTCTCTCCGGAGCGGTGCGACATGACGGCGCTGTAGCCGGCCTTGTGGGCCATCTCCACCGCCTCCAGGGTTTCGCTCAAGGTGCCGATCTGATTGACCTTGACGAGGATGGAATTGGCGATGCCATCGTCGATCCCCCGTTTGAGGCGTGACGGGTTGGTGACGAACAGGTCGTCGCCCACCAACTGCACCTTGTCGCCCAGCGCCTCGGTCAACAGGCGCCAGCCGTCCCAATCGTCTTCCGCCATGCCGTCCTCGATGGACACGATGGGATAGCGCGCCGCCAGCTCCACCAGGTAGCCGGTCATGCCCTGCGCGTCCAGGCTCCGGCCCTCGCCCGCCAGCTCGTAGCGGCCTTCCTTGAAGAATTCGCTGGCCGCGCAATCGAGCGCGAGGGCGATGTCGTCGCCAAGCGCGTAGCCCGCCGCCGCCACGGCCTGCGCGATGAAGTCCAGCGCCTCCCCGGTCGAGGAGAGGCCCGGCGCGAACCCGCCCTCGTCACCAACGTTGGTGTTGTGGCCGGCCTGCTTGAGCGCCCCCTTCAACGCCTGAAACACCTCGGCCCCCATGCGCACCGCCTCGCGCAGGTTGGGGGCGCCGACGGGCATGATCATGAATTCCTGAATGTCGATCGGATTGTCGGCATGCGCGCCGCCGTTGATGATGTTCATCAGCGGCACCGGCAGCAGGCTGGCGTTGGCGCCGCCGATATAACGGTAGAGCGGCAGGCTCGCGTCCTGTGCGGCGGCCCTGGCCACTGCCAGCGAGGTGCCGAGGATCGCGTTGGCGCCCAGGCGCGCCTTGTTGTCCGTCCCATCGAGCTCGATCATCAGGCGGTCGACCAAAGCCTGGTCCTCGGCCGGCCGGCCGCGCAGAGCATCGGCGATCTCCCCGTCCACCGCGCGCACCGCCTTGAGCACCCCTTTGCCGGCGAAACGGGCCTTGTCCCCGTCGCGCAGCTCGACCGCCTC
>Ga0255057_10000825_pt1 | contig 17816 bp, 14 predicted proteins | sample Cases_109_6_MG_FD_189022 | JGI IMG/M metagenome (GOLD analysis project Ga0255057, IMG submission 189022) | Seawater microbial communities from Amundsen Gulf, Northwest Territories, Canada - Cases_109_6 | ecosystem: Environmental > Aquatic > Marine > Gulf | place: Canada: Northwest Territories... | reverse complement strand
CCGACACCCGACACCCGACACGATTCTTACTGGTTACTGGTTACTGGTTACTGGTTACTGGTTACTGGTTACTGGTTACTGGCTACTCCTCCTACCCTCCCACCTCATGTTCCGCCGAACCCTTCCCACGATCCTGCTCACACTCGCCGTGATCGCTGCTGCGTGCGGGGATGATGAAACCGCCAACTCGACCGTCACTACCGGCGGCACGGTCGTTGCCACGACAGCGCCCGTCGCCGATGACACGATCTCTACGGCCGAATACCTGGGATTTCGGGCACAAGCGACGTTCTGCGGTGCTGACGCTCCTGAACCGGCACACGAGATGGCCTTCTCACAACCGGAGGATCTCGGCCTCAGCGGAGTCGTCACCGCGGTGATCACGACATCGTGCGGGGACGTGGTGGTCGAACTCGATGCTGATGCCGCGCCCGAAACGGTGAACTCCTTTGTCTTCCTCGCCGAGCAGGGCTATTTCAATGGCACGGTCTCCCATCGAGTCGTTTCCGGGTTCATGATTCAAGCCGGTGATCCCACCGCTACGGGCCGCGGCGGGCCCGGGTACTCCATCCCCGACGAGCTTCCGATTGAGGAAGGCTTCGTGTACTCCCGCGGCACACTGGCGATGGCCAACGCCGGGCCCAACACCGGCGGTTCGCAATTCTTTCTGGTCTTGGTGGACGTACCACTGCCTACCTCGTTCAGCGTGTTCGGAATGGTGACTTCGGGGCTCGACGTGATGGACCGCATCGCCGGAGTTCCCACCATCGCCCGCGCCGCCGGACAGGAGGCGAGCAGCCCACTCGAGACCGTGTACATCGAGAGCGTCGCCATCCAGCGCTGATGGCGGTCGATCTTCACACTCATTCGCGCTACTCGGATGGCAGTGATACACCAACGGAGATAGTCACCGGGGCCAAGAGCATCGGTTTGAGCGCCATCGCGCTAACCGACCACGACCTACTCGACGGGATCGATGAGGCCGCCCGGGCCGCCGGGACCGATATCGAATTCGTGCCGGGCACCGAGCTGTCTGTCCAGTGGGAAGACAAAGCAATGCACCTCCTTGCCTACTGGGTGGGACACGACTCGCCACTGGCCGGGCGGCTGGATGGGATTCGGCAGGGACGAATGGCCCGCAACCACGAAATGGTCGAAGCGCTGGTCGGGCTGGGAGTCGACATCTCAATGGAAGAGCTGGAGGACGAAGCCGGGGTCGGCGTCATCGGCCGCCCGCATTTCGCGGCGATTCTGGTTCGGAAGAAAGCAGCCGACACCATCGGCGATGCCTTCGACAAGTATCTGGCGACGGGGCGTCCTGCCTACCGAGCTCGATCGCGAATCGAGGCGACCGAAGCCATAGGACTCGCTCAAGAGTCGGGCGCGGTATCGGTCGTCGCCCATCCGCACACTCTCGCCGACGGCGCCGACGAGTTCAGTCACCTTCTCCCCAGATTCGCCGAACTCGGAGTAGTCGGGATCGAGTGCCACTACGTCGAATACCCTCAGTATCTGAGGGAGAACATGGCAGCAGCGGCCGAGGATCTCGGGCTCGTCGCCACCGGAGGGTCCGACTACCACGGGACCTACAAACTGGGCATTGCACTCGGCTCCGGCAAAGGCGATCTACGAGTCCCCGACTCTTGCCTAGAGCGCCTCGCCGAGCGGCGCCCTCCAACTTGAGCCTCCAGACGGTGAATCGGCCGAACACCAGGATTTTCACCCTCGACGACGGCAAACTTCTCAGGGACTAGTCACCTCCAGCCGATATCTGGAAAGTGACCAAGATCCGTGCCCGAATAGGGCGTTTCGAAGCCCCGATCGATTACGGGGAAATTCAGCCGTGGCTGCAGCAGGTTCGGGCTGCCGCGGCCTCCGTGATCCTCGTGGCGACGCTGATCGGAATCTACATCGGCGTGGCCGACATCGAACTCTCGGCCGCGATGGCCGCCGTCGTCGTAGTCCATGCCCTGGTACGGCGCCGGACGCCGCATTCGGCTACCGAGGTGCTCGTAATCGACGCCGTCACCATTTCGATCGGTCTCGGCGTGAGCGCTCATGCTCACACTCCACTGGTCGCAGCAGCGGCGTACCTGATCGCAGCATCGGTCGCATTCGGCGGACTCAGGACCCTGTTCTGGGCTCTCAGCGCATTTGGCGCGTCGATCGTCCTCCGACCACTGCTCCCGGTTCCTGGTCCGACGACGCTTCCCTTCGCCGGCGAGATGCTCGGCTGGATAGCCGTCGCCGTATTCCTGGCCGGGGTAGCACTCTCACTCCTGGCTGCTGCGACGGAAGTTTTCAAGACGAAGAGCGTGCAAGCCGCCGCACTCGCGGCCGAACGCAAAGCCTCCCAGATGAAGATTGAGTTCGTGTCGATGATCACCCACGAACTCCGAACCCCTCTGACCAATATCGCCGGATTCATCGACACGCTCCAAGAGACATGGAGCGTTATCCCGCCCGACGAAGTGGACGAATTCCTGCAGATCGTCGTCACCGAATCAGAGCACCTGAAAGACCTCGTCGACGATGTGCTGGCCATCCCCCGACTCGAGGCGGGAAAACTCCTCATGGATCCAACCGACTTCTCGCTCAGGGCGTCGGCCTTCAAGGTTGTGAACCGGGTATTCCCCGAGGCCGGAGAACGGTCTGCGTCGGTCTCGATCGGAAGCAACGCGATGGTCCATGCAGATCCTCATCGGGTCGAGCAGATCCTGCGCAATCTCGTCGAAAACGCCCGCAAGTACGGTGGCGACACGGTCGCGGTCGAAGCGATCCCGCTGGGCGAGGAGTGGCAGATCGTGGTCAGCGACAACGGAACCGGACTCAGCGATGCCGATGGAGAGCGCGTCTTCGGAGCCTTCGAACAGGTGACCGCAGGCGACTCCCGCACCGACACCGGCTTCGGACTTGGACTGACCGTCGCCCGACACCTGGTCGACGCCACCGGTGGACGCATCTGGTACGAGCCGGGATTCCCCGTCGGAGCCAGGTTCTGCTTCACCCTTCCGACCGCAAGAGCGCAGCCCGAATCCGGTGCGGTGGCGGAGGTCGCCTAAGAGGCGACCGTTCTTGACGTCGTGGCGTCATCGTGCGGTGACGCGCCTACCCGAGTCTGGTGTGCGTGCGGTCGAGTAGCCCGTACCAGGCCCCGTTGCGTCATCGCGCAGCAACGCGCCTACCCGGACCTGGTGTGCGTGCGGATCGAGTAGCCCGTATCCAGAAAAGAGGGCCGCGCTTACTGGCTACTGGATACTGGTTACTGGTTACTGGTTACTCAGGAGTCCTCTGCTGACTCCTCTGATGTCACGCTCCAGCCGTCGGCGTCGGGGACTGGGCGGACGATCGGTGGGGCCACCTCTCGGGGACGACCGCTCAGAACCCAGCGACCGCGCGACGGACGTTTGCGAGGAACCGCCGCCAATGCCGCTCTTTCCTCCTCGAGTCGGGTCACCGCGGCCAGGATCGCAGCCGTGACCAACGGATCTGCTCCTCCGGCGACTTCGACTTCGACGTTTTCGCTCATGTGACCTCGACCAACTCGACAAGAGTTCCGGCGAACGCCTCGGGATGAACGAACGCGATCCTATGACCTCCGCCGCCGGTCCGAGGTTCCGCGTCGACCAAGTGAGCGCCCTGCTGCTCCAGGTGAGATAGCGCTGCTTCGATGTCGGCCACCTGGAAGGCGATGTGATGGAGACCTTCGCCGTTACGGTCGATGAAGCGACCCACCGGCGTGTCCCGGTCCAGCGGCTGCAGCAATTGCACGTGGGAGCCACCGACGGCGATCATCGCCTCCTCCACCCCCTGGGATTCGACGACTTCGCGGTACAGGGGTTCGACTCCGTACTGCTCACGGAACCGCTCGAGAGCAACATCGAGATCGGTCACGGCAAGTGCAGTGTGATGGATGTTGAGCAACAGCATTCTGGAAGGAAGCGTACTTGTGAGCGTTGAACCGTCGGCGAGGATCGCACGATCCCCGACTCCCGACCCGGGCATCGGGCATCGGGCATCGGGCATCGGGCATCGGGCATTTATCATCAGGTACGACAGAACGAAGGAAGGACGAATGTCTTCAGTCATCGTCGGAATCGCACGCACCCCACTCGGTCGCTTCGGGGGTGTCTACAGACCGCTGCAGGCGGTGGAACTCGGCGCCGTCGTCATTCGAGCAGCCCTCGAACGGTCCGGTGTTGAACCGACTCAGGTCGACGAGACGCTGTTCGGACACGTCCTCCAGGCAGGCACCGGGCAGATCACCGCCCGTCAGGCTGCCACCAGGGCGGGCGTACCGATGACGGTGCCGGCCACAACGATCAACAAGGTGTGCCTGTCCGGGATGACATCGATCGCCATGGCCGACAGGAACATCCGCCTCGGCGAGGCCACCTTCATCGCGGCCGGCGGGATGGAGTCGATGACCAATGCCCCGTACATCCTCCCCGACGGGCGCTACGGATCCGGGATGGGCGATGCCACAATCGTCGATTCGATGACCCACGACGGCTTGTGGTGCTCATTCGACCAATGCACGATGGGCGAGTCGTCCGACATGAAGAACGAGAAGCTCGGAATCGGGCGCGACGAGCAAGACGAGTGGTCGGTAGAGAGCCACCGCCGCGCCGCCAAGGCCACCGACGACGGATCCCTGGTGGACGAGATCACACCGGTTCTGATCCAGCAGCGCAAAGGTGATCCGCTCGAAGTGAGCCAAGACGAAGGAATTCGCCGCGAAACCACGATGGACACCCTCGGCAAGCTCCGACCGGCCTTCCGTGCTGATGGAACGATCACCGCCGGCAATGCGTCGCAGATCTCCGACGGAGCAGCCTCCGTCATCGTCGCCGATGAGGCCGCCGCCGATGCAGCCGGACTGCCGGTGCTCGCCCGGATCATCTCGTACGGACAAATCGGCGGGCCGGATGCCTCCCTGCATGAGCGGCCGGCCGAGGCTTTGAGAGTCGCCCTGAAACGCGCCTCGATGTCGGCCTCCGACCTCGAAATGGTCGAGATCAACGAAGCATTCGCTGCGGTGGCTCTATGGTCGGCGCGGATGCTCGACCTCGACCACGACAAGGTAAACGTCAACGGGGGAGCAGTGGCCTTGGGGCACCCGCTCGGAGCGACCGGGGCACGAATCACGGTCAGTCTCATCAACGCACTCCGAGCCCGCGGCGGCGGTGTCGGCGCCGCATCGCTGTGCGGTGGCGGCGGACAAGGCGATGCCCTCGTGCTCGAGGTCACCGGATGAGCGTCCCAGACCACAACCTCGGACTCGATCTCGCCCGGGTCACCGAGGCGGCCGCAATGGCGGCCGGCCGATGGCAGGGCCGCGGCGACAAGGACGCCGTCGATCAAGCAGCCGTAGATGCGATGCGAGCCGTTCTCGGGACAGTGGACATGGACGGCATCGTGATCATCGGCGAAGGCGAGAAGGACGAGGCTCCGATGCTCTTCAACGGTGAAAAGATCGGAAACGGTGAACCCCCACTCGTTGACGTGGCGGTCGATCCGGTAGACGGGACCCGCCTCACTGCTGAGGGCATGCCGGGAGCACTTGCAGTGCTGGCACTCGCCGAACGCGGTTCAATGTATGCGCCCGGCAAACTCGTCTACATGGACAAGATCGCAGTCGGCGAGGATGCGGTCGGCGTCGTAGACCTCGACGCCCCGATTGTCGACAACCTCGCCAAGGTCGCCAAGGCAAAAGGGAAAGACATCGACGACCTCACCGCCATCATCCTCGACCGACCCCGGAACTCGGGCTACATCGACGAGGTACGTCGGGCCGGAGCGCGCATTCGTCTCATTCGCGACGGCGACATTTCTGGGGCTATCTCGACTGCCGTCGAGGACAGTGGGATCGACATCTTGATCGGGGTAGGAGGATCACCGGAAGCGGTGACAGCCGCTTGCGCACTGATCGCCCTGGGAGGTGAAATGCAATGCCGCCTGTGGCCGCGGGACGAATCAGAGAAGGAGTACGCCAAGGATGCCGGACTCGATCTCACCGAAGTGATCGGTCTCCGCCAACTGGTCGATTCCGACGACGTCTTCTTCGCCGCGACCGGTGTCACCACGGGCGAGCTGCTCGATGGCGTGCGCTACCTCCCGGACGGTGCCGAAACCCACACCGTCGTGATGCGAGGCAAGACCGGCACCATCAGATTCATGCACGCCAGGCACCGGTTCGATCGGCTGTCGACTTTGACCCACATCTACGACGGCTCGACGGACTCCAACCAGAAGTCGTAGGTCGCAGCCACGACCGGCCACGCGTACTGGTCGACGCCGGAACGCATCGCGGCGCCTAGCTCCTGAGTTTCGGATACCGAATTCAGCGCCGCACTGAGTAATTCGATCGCACCGTCTTCTGACCGGTAGAGCATGCGATCGGAGAACTCGAGGGGTATTCGCTCTGGGTAGACCAGTCGGTCGGGAAGGATCGGGAACGCCCCGGCGGCCATGCCTTCTACGACGGAGACTCCGAAGAACTCCTGGAGGGCTGTGCTCATGATGACCGTTGATCGACCAAGAACATCCAGGTATTGATCCCGGTCGAGATAGTCGTCCACGATGACGAGTTCGCCGAGCGCCGCGATCGACTCGTCGTGATCGGGGCGCTGCTGGACAAACCTCTCGCCGGTGAGGGCGATCCGAAATTCGACGCCTTCGGAGGCAACCCGACGCGCCACCCGGATGAAGAACGACGGATCCTTATCCGGGTCCCATCGATGATTCCACAGCACCACAGGCGGATCGTCCTTGTCGCCCAGACTGATCCCGTCGATGTCGCAACCAACCGGAAGCACGATTGCTTTCTCTTCCACGGCATCCAGGAAACGGTGCTGGCGCTCATCCGGAAACTCGTTGAGGAAAGCCGGCAACGCCCCCATGAGAGCCGAACGGTGGAATGCGGAGTTGAAGGCAACCGCGTCGGCAGCGATGAGCGAAGTCCAATTGATGAGTCCGTAATTCCGCTCGGTTCGACTACGGCTGATGGCGGGGTACGTGATCTGGTTCTCATGCATGTAGAGAGCAGTCGGAATCGACCCGAGACGCGACGACACCATCCCACGCAACCCGGCGACGTCGACCAGCGAGGTGGCGAGGATGACGTCGGGACGCCCCAGGCGACTTGCTGCCTCCTCGATTCCGGCGGCGAGGTCGACGAAGCCTCCGGTCAGACGCCACTGCCAGAACGACCCCGGCAGGGTGACCAGATGCACCTCGTGTGCACTGTGGGCGGCATACCCCTCAGCCCAGGCTCGATGAGACCCGGAGTGATAGGAGGAGGCGATGAAGATGCGCACTGGTCACGAGTTTGGCCGATCAGGGCCGGCCGTTAGCAATTAGCAAGAGGGAACCACTCCCCCCTCGAGTGATCTGTCGCGTTTAGTGTCCGACGGTTTGGCGGTTGGATCACTCTCCCCTTTGGGGGGAGAGTGTTCAGAAAAGAGAACCGTCGGCCCTATGGCGCAACCCGACACCCTTGTGGGGGAGTCAATCGGCCGTAGGCCGATTGGAGGGGCGCCCTCCAACCCCAAGCCCCTACAGCTCTTGTCTCCCCGATAGCGCTCTTCCCAGCGTTATCTCATCGGCGTAGTCGAGGTCGCCTCCGACGGGGAGGCCGCTGGCCAATCGGGTGACCTTGACACCGAGTGGCTTGAGAATGCGAGCGATGTAAAGCGCCGTCGTATCCCCTTCGACATTCGGGTTGGTGGCGGCGATGACTTCCGTGACCCCTTCGGCATCTATGCGGGCTACCAACTCGCTCATCCGCAACTGATCAGGGCCGATGCCCTCGATCGGAGAGATGGACCCGCCGAGCACGTGGTAGCGCCCCTTGAATTCCTGGGTCCGTTCGACGACGACGATGTCCTGGGCCCTCTCGACAACACATAGGCCGCGAGGATCACGCCGGAGATCACGGCAGATTGAACACTCCTCCTCATCAGTGACGTTGAAGCAGCGTGAGCAGAGCCGAACCGTCTCTCGCATTTCGATGATGGCATCGGCCAGACGCTTGGCATCGGCTTCCTCGACATGAAGGATGTGAAACGCCAGGCGCTGCGCCGACTTGCGACCCACCCCCGGAAGGCGGGCCAGTTCGTCGATCAGCTTCTGTACCGGAGCCTCGAACATCAAGAACAGGGTACCCAGTAGCCAGTAACCAGCAGGCCTTGCCCCCCTCTGGATACGGGCTACTCGACCGCACGTCTTTGCGATGGGAGCAGACACGTTCGCACGGGATCGGTCAACGGCGTCTGGTACGGAAAACTCGACCGCACGCAAACCGGACTGGGGTAGGAGCGTCCCTGGGGCACACCGCAACGACGCCGAGAACGGACGACTGACAACGTCAGTCGTCCACTATTTCTCCTCCCAGCAGATCGATTACCAGTTCCGTCGGGTCAATTTCGGCTTCTCCTGCGTCGAGGAGCTGATCTTTGTCGGGTGCCCGCTCAGGTTCGACCGGCTGGGGAGCGGGGCTCGTCGCTTCTCCCGCACCGACGCGGTATTCGAGCCTGATAGTCCCTTCCAGAGCCTCAGACGCGGCGGCGGCCACGATGCTGTTGAGACGGTCGTCCTCACCCAGTTGAGCGAGGTGGAATGGCAGGTGGGCCGGCACCTCGAGCACCAAACGGTCCCCGTCGACCTCTGCCGGTCGAGCCTCGCGGAAGAGAGCATGGCGTCTCATCCCGGCCTCCTCGCGAACCCGGGCCATGATGGCCGGCCACGCCGCATCAACCGACTCGAGCGACAGCGAGGCAGGGGGTCGTTCGACGATCGAGTCCTCCGGGGGTGAGCCGGCGTTCTCCCCCTCAGCCGCATCCGGCTCCTCGTCTACCACCACAGTCAAAGAGGGTGGAGCCACGGCGGTCTCGGACCCTTCTCCGCTTGATTCCTCGACGATCGGCGCGACGGCAACCGGTGGATCGGGGTCCGGGGGTGCTGCAACAGGCTCGCGCTCGCCGATGAGACGGAGCCGCTCCTCCAAGCGATCTATCCGCACCGCCAGCGAGGCTGCGTCGGGGGCGGTCTCCGGTCGGGTCATCTGCAGGATTGCAAGTTCGACCACCAGCCGCTCCTCACGGCCTTCGCGCAATTCGACCAGGGCCTCGCCCAGTCGATCGATACACCTGAGCACATCACCAGGACTGAGCGTTCGGCCGTGACCCCGCCACTCTTCGAGTACTTCGGCCGTCTCGTCAACGATCTCCTCCAGATTCGGCGCGTACTGAGCCAGGAAGACGCCTCGCAGAAATTCGATGGAGTCGGAAACGAACCGGCGCAGATCGGTGCCCTCGGATGCGAGGGAAGCAATGAGTGAGAGCCCGTCGGCCGCGGACTGTGATGCGACCGCGCTCACCAAATGGCCGAAGGCGTCGGCGTCGGCCAGACCCAGGGCACGCGTGACACCGCGGGCTTCGACCTTGCCTCCCCCGAGCGCGGCCACTTGCTCCAAGATTCCGAGTGCGTCGCGGGCGCTCCCGGTGGCATGGCGAACAATGAGAGCCAAGCTGTCGTGACCGACTTCGAAGCCCTCGGCCTGCGCCACCTTGGCGAGATGCTGGATGAGGACCTCGGACCCGATTGGATGGAAGTCGAACCGCTGAGTCCGACTCCGAATCGTGTCTGGAAGCTTGTAGGGCTCTGTCGTCGCCAGCACGAAGTGGGCGTGCTCGGGAGGCTCCTCGAGCGTCTTTAGTAGCGCGTTCGATGCCGCCCGCGACAACATGTGCGCTTCGTCGAGGATGTACACCCTCCTGGCGCCACCGGCCGCCGCCACCGTCCCCACGTTGGCCCTGATCTCGCGAACATCATCGACCTTGTTGTGCGAGGCGGCGTCGAGTTCGATGACATCCATGGAGGATCCCTCCATGATTCCGGTGCACGACGCACATTGGCTGCAAGGCGCTCCGTCCGAGCCCAGATCCGTGCAATTGAGCATCTTGGCGAGAATTCGGGCGGTCGATGTCTTCCCGGTTCCTCGCGGCCCGGTGAATAGATAGGCATGGGCAACACGGCCCGACTCGACCTCCGAGGCCAAGGTTTCGGTGACGTGCGGCTGGCCGACCACGTCTGCCAACCGCTGTGGACGATATTTTCGGTACAGGGCGCGGTATTCGGTCACAGACCGATGGTAGTTCCAGACGGCGTCCGGCTCTAGGCGACGAACGCGAGCGTTCTGATGTTGGCCGCATGCGGTCGCGTAACCAGTACTAGCCGTCGTCGATCGTTCGGCGGGTGAGTACCCAGTATCCGAGGTCTCGGTGAGAACTTGCTTTGACGGCTCCAATCGATGCTCACAAACCTCGGGGCATCCAGCATCCAGAAGACGCGATAGGCATTGGTGTTACTGGCTACTGGAACGCGAAAACACTTCGCGACCCGAACCGGGGCCCCGTCGAGCCGTTAGTCTTCAAATCCGCGCGGAGGGCCGCGCGTCTTTAGCCAAACCAAGGAGTAAGGGACATGCGTGTACGCAGGCTGCTGTGGCTTGTGATCGTCTTCACCCTCGTGGTAGCTGCGTGCGGAGATGACGACGCAGACACCACCGAAGGTACGACGGCCGCCACCACCGCTTCCACCGCTGCCGCCGAGAGTCTCACGCAGACTGACGGCGTGTTGACAGTCGGTTCCGATATCCCATTCCCGCCGTTCGAGGACTTCGACGATGCGGGCAATGTGATCGGATTCGACGCGGACATCATCAACGAAATGGCAAGCCGCCTCGGCTTGACCGCCGAGTGGGTGGACACTGATTTCGACACGATCTTCACCCAATTGGCCACCGGTCGGTTCGACGTTGTTGCCTCGGCGACAACGATCACACCCGAACGTGCCCAGCAGGTGAACTTCACCAATCCGTATTACAACGCCCAGCAGGCGTTGACGGTCAACACCGATCTGACCCCCGGCTTGCGCAGCACCGATTCCCTCGGTGAGGGCCACTCGGTTGCAGTCCAGACCGGCACCACCGGTGCCGCTTGGGCGGCCGAGAATCTCGGTCCCAAGGGCGTGGACGTGCGCGAGTTCCCCGGAGCTCCGGACACCTACAACGCTCTCGAGGCGGGTCAGGTGGACGGTGTGATCTTCGACGAGCCTTCGGCCGTTGAAGAGTCGGCCAACCGCGCCGGCCTGGAAGTGGTCGAGGTGATCGCCACCAACGAGCTCTACGGCTTCGGCGTGGACCCGGCCCGCCAGGCACTGCTCGACCAGCTCAACGCTGCGTTCGACGCCATGGTCGGTGACGGCACCTATCAGACGATCTACGACAAGTGGTTCGAGGCGCCGGCAGGCAGCGTCAACTTCACCGCCCCGCCGCCCGCGGCGGTTGGTTCGGAGGAGTTCCCGATTCAGGTGCTGTATGTGCCGTCGGTGAGCGCTGAGGAGATCGTGGCCGGCGGCGAGCTGCTGGCTGTTGCTCTTGGCGATGCGACCGGTCTGAACTTCGAAGTGGCAGTACCGACGTCGTATGCGGCGACGGTCGAGGCGATGTGTGCCTCACCTGAGAACGTCATCGGGTTCATCCCGGCACAGGCTTATGTGCTGGCGAGCAACCTGTGTGGTGTCGAGGTGTCGCTCAAGTCGCTGCGGTTCGGTTACACCGAGTACTGGACACAGTTCATCACTCAGCGTGACAGTGACATCGAGTCGTTCGAGGATCTCGACGGCAGGACCTGGGCATACCCCGATGGTGGTTCCACCTCCGGGTTCCTGGTCCCGACCGGCATGTTCACCGCCACCGGTGTCACGCCTGGTGAGAGCTTCGAGGCTGGAGGTCACAGTGCGGTAGCCCGCGCCGTGTACAACAATGAGGCCGATTTCGGCACGACGTTCTTCAGTCCGATCGTCGATCTCGACGGCACTCCCCTGTGGGATGGCACGCTCGAGGACGCCGACATCCCGGTTGATCTGATCGACACGTGCGCTCTTACCGAGAGTGGTGACCTGTATTGCACCGATCAGCGTCCTCGTGACGCTCGACGCAATATTCGTGAGGAAGCTCCCGACGTCATCCAGATCGTGAAGATCATCGCATTGTCGGATCCGATCCCGAACGACACCATGTCGTTCAGCCCGGACTTCCCGGCGGACGTGGCGACGGCGATCGTTGATGCCATCAAGGCATTCGCAGCCGATGACCCCGAAGGGTTCGCGACCGCGTTCGATGCTTACTCGTGGAGCGGTGTCTCCGACACCAGCGACGCCGAGTTCGACTCGATCCGTGCGCTGCTCACAGCAGTCGGCTTCGACCTCGAAGACCTCTAAGTCTCCGAGCGAACAAGCAACTGATGGAGGGCGGGACACCAGTCCCGCCCTCCATCGCGTAGAAGAGAGCGCCGCCCCCAGGGCAGCACAACCATGCGGAAACGTTCGAGGCCGAACAAGACTCGAACGATGGAGCAAAAACTCAGGTGCATTCTCAATCGGCTAGAAAGGGGGGGCCTGAGGAGACCACTCGGTACCGATCACCGAACGGGAGCGTGAACAGTGCTCAGGGTCGAGCATCTGACAAAGATCTACGACGGAGGGGTCCTCGCCCTCGACGACGTCTCATTCGAGGTGCCGACCGGACAATTCCTGGCGGTCATCGGACTCAGCGGGTCGGGTAAGTCCACCCTGTTGCGGTGTATCAATCGTCTGGTCGAACCCACCGAAGGCACCATCACCTGGGACGGGACCGACATCACCACCGCCCCCTCGGAAGAACTGCGAAGAATCCGGCGCCGGATCGGCATGGTCTTCCAGCACTTCAACCTGGTGCGCCGTTCCAAGGTGATCACCAACGTTCTCGCAGGACGCCTCGGATACGTCAACCCCGTCTTCAGCCTGATCAACCGGTTTCCGGCCAAGGACATGGCCAAGGCGATGGCCCAGTTGGAACGAGTCGGACTCGAAGAGAAAGCCCAATCACGCGCCGATGAGTTGAGCGGTGGCCAGCAGCAGCGAGTCGGTATCGCCCGGGCGCTGATGCAGGATCCCCAGATGATCCTGGCCGATGAGCCGGTGGCCAGCCTCGACCCGGTATTGGCCCACGGAATCATGCAGTACTTGGAGGACATCAACAAGAACGACGGCGTGACGGTCATGTGCAGCCTTCACTTTCTCGACCTGGTCCATCGGTACGCCGACCGGGTGATCGCACTCAACGACGGCAAGCTGATGTTCGAGGGGACTCCAGAGGAGATCGACGACAACAAGTTCAAAGAGATCTACGGCAAGGAAGCAGAACGGGTGGGCTAGGTGCAGAAGAGTCCCAAGAAGGAGACCCGCAACCCGTTCGTCAGGTTCCTGGCCGTCGCCACCGCGGTCTCGATCATCGTTGTTGCGTACGCCTTCGCTTTCGACCGCACCGATGTGGATCTCGAGCCGATAAAGGACGAACAGCGAAAAGTTTCGCTGGTTCGGATCATTCGCGGCCTGTCGCGACCCGACATTCTCGAATTCGAGACGATCGAGACCTTCCACATCGTCGAAGTGGCGACTCCGTGCCAGCCCGGTGGCTTCGAGCCTGCGGCGCGCGACACCAACGGTCCCTACATCGAGATGTTCCCGACCTGTGGACTGCCGGGATCCGACGTCACGGTTCGTGGGCACAACTTCGAGCCAAACCAGGAGGGACCGCTGTCGTTCATTCCTCCTTCCGAGGTGACGCTGAAGCTCGCTCAAATCCGAGCCGACGAGGATGGTGAGTGGGAGGTAGGCGTCGAACTCCCGGAACGCCCCGACGAAGTAACCCAACACCTGCGCTTCACCACCAAGGAGCGCACCGGCCAATGGGCGCTCAGCGACACCGCTACCAACACCTGGGACAAAATGGTCGAGACCGTGATGCTGGCCTTTATCGCCACCACACTCGGCACGATCGTCGGTATCCCTCTCTCTTTCATGTCGGCCCGCAACCTGATGCGGTCCGTCCGAACTCCCCTCGTGAGCGTCGCACTGTTCTTCGTTGGGCTCCCGATCGGGATCGTCGCCGGCAGGCAACTCGGTCGGTGGGTGACGGACGTCAGTGCGAATGTCGGATCGAACGCACCCGCCCAACTAGGCCTATCGATCGCAGTGGCCATCGCCGGCTGGCTGGCCTTGCGCCTCACCCTTCGCGAGGATGACGATGAGCCGGTGACACCAGCGGAGCGGACCTTGCGGTGGTCGGTTGTTGCCGCTGTCGTCGTCGGCGCTCTGTTCAGCATCGGGTTCTTCGGGCGTTTCCTGTTCGAAGTCGGCAGCGACCTCAAGGAACCTCTTGGCGCCTTCGGGTTCCTCGGCGGGTTTATCCGAACGATCGGTGACCTGCTGACGACGTTCCTCACCTTCACAGCAGCGTTGACGACTGGGGTGGCGGCAGCGGTGCTCGGCACCAAGTTGGGGCACTTTGTCAACGACAAGCTCGCCGCCGGGCCGGCTGCCGTCATCCGGATGGTGGCCGGCGCCCTGGCGGTTGCTCTGCTGACCACCGGTATCGGCGGGATGGTGCAGTGGATGTACGAGCTCCAGCTCACATCCAATGCCAGGGCCACCACCGCCGGTGGGATTCTCTTGGCACTAACCGGGGGCCTGATCGCCGGGCGCCTCGGACGAGGCTGGGTGAGCGACGCACTCGGTGGATTTGCCATAGTTGCTCGGTTCGTGATCAGCATCGCCGGCATAGCGATCGGGCTCGCCACTGGAATCCTCCTCGGGGTCTTGGCCGATGCAGCTCTCGGTCTGTTCGATGCCGAAGGAACTCTGTGGGCACCGGCCGCACTAGGTGCCGCATTGGGACTCGTCGGAGTGTTGGCGACGCGCGGCCGTGACCAGTTGCCGTCGGGCATGGCCACCTACTACGTGGCAAGAACCGTCTTCAACGGAATCCGGTCTATCGAACCGCTGGTCATGGTCATCGTCTTCGTGGTGTGGGTCGGTATCGGTCCCTTCGCAGGCGCCCTCGCTCTCGGGCTCCACACGATCGCCGGTCTGGCCAAGCTCTATTCGGAGCAGGTGGAATCGATCATGGAGGGCCCGATCGAGGCCGTCGCCGCCACCGGGGCAACCAAACTGCAGAACATCGTCTACGCCGTCGTACCGCAGATCGTCCCACCGTATATCGCCTTCACCCTCTACCGCTGGGACATCAACGTCCGCATGTCCACCATCATCGGCTTTGCCGGCGGTGGCGGTGTCGGCTTCCTCCTACAGCAGAACATCAACCTGTTGCAGTACCGGGCCGCCTCGGTACAGATGCTCGCCATTGCGGTGGTTGTGGCCACCCTGGACTTCGTCTCCGCCAACATCAGGTCGAGGATCGTGTGAGCGGGCTGATCCGCCGCGACCGCACCTACACCGAAGCCCGGGAAGCAGAAGAACTCTCCCCGCTCGCGACACGCTCTGTGACCACCCGCGGTCGTGACGTGCCCGAGGAGCTCGATACCTGGCGCACCCCGTTCGAACGTGACCGTGACCGGATCACGCACTCGAAGGCCTTCCGACGCCTCAAACACAAGACCCAGGTCTTCATGAATCCCGATGGAGATCACTTCGTCACCCGGCTGACCCACACCCTCCAGGTCACCCAAATCGGCCGCTCCCTGGCGCGGTACCTTGGACTCAACGAGCCCCTCACAGAGGCAATCTGCCTGGGTCACGATGTCGGACACAGTCCCTTCGGACACACCGGGGAAGACGCTCTCAGCTCATACGTCGATGGTGAATGGCACCACGCGGCACAGAGTGTCCGGATCTACGAGGTGCTCGAACCGGCAAACCTGACCTGGGAAGTGCGCGACGGCATTCGAGCCCACTCTTGGAAGGTCGATCCACCACCGGCTTCACCGGAGGGGTACTGCTGCCGCCTTGCGGATCGGATCGCCTATCTGACTCACGATGTCGATGACGCGGTGCGTGCCGGCATCATCACCCTCGATGATCTGCCGGGGGCCGCGATCAGCTGCTTCGGCCCTGCGGGGCCGCACTGGATCCAGTCGATGATCGAAGCCGTGGTCGATGAATCGGCGCAGCGGGGTGAGGTCGTCATGGATCCTGAGGCGCTGGAGGCGATGAACGAACTGCGGGACTTCATGTTCGAGCGGGTCTACCTGCGCCCCGAAGCCGAAGGCCAGCGGACTCGGGCCATCGAGATAATCCGCGACCTGGTGGAGTACTACATCGCTGATCCGGAGAAGGTGCCCCCGACCTATCAACAGGACGAAGCAGACGGCGTGACCAGAGCGATCGACTACGTCTCCGGGATGACAGATCGATTTGCAATCAGGGAATGGGAGCAGCTGAACTGAACGCTTCCCGACTCCCGACTCCCGACTCCCGACTCCCGACTCCCGACTCCCGACTCCCGAGAATCTCACCGGCATGTCTCGGTTGCTGCTCCCAACTCCAGGGCCTTGAAGAGGAGCGAGATATCAAGTTCCTCGGCAACTCCACAGGCTCGATCGGTCGGTTCGGAGTACTCCGTACCAAATGCGGCCTTGCCTGCTGCCACGAACGGCGCAACGGCCGAGCACTCGTCGAACTCGACGCACTCCTCCACGAGGACCCAGTCGAACCAATCGACGAGGTCGGTCGCCTGGGACAGGTCGTTCTTGAGACCGACCGACAGGCCGCGTCGATGCGCCTCGTCGGCGAGCCATCTGTTGAACTGCAACTGGTCAGCAGCGGTGATATCGAAGCCCGTCGCGTTCACATGACCATCGACGTTGTCCGGCTCGACGCCATCGCAGCCCTTCTCGGCGGCGAGGTCGAGGCGTGCCGTCAGCGCCGCAGCAATCACCGACAGCTGACTTACGTCCAGCCAGCGCTCGCCGGGCCAGCCCTCAAGTGGTTCCCCGACGATGCTGTCCGGGAACATGGCGGCGTCGTGTCGCCAATCTTCGACCGACCCCACACTGAGATAGCAGATGACGATGCGGCCCTCAGCCTGCAGAAGAGCGATCGTCTCGATTGGTGTCTCGAACAAGTCCACGTCGTACATCGCGACGTCGTACGAGGAGTCGATCTCGCCGCTGAGTTGCCACTGCCAGGTCGCCCCCGGCTGAGGCGTCCAGACGGCGCCCGTCGCAGTAGGGACGACCGCGCCACCCGAACAGGCCGAGAGTACGAGAAGGAGTGCCATGAGCAGGCGAGCGATCATCGGATCAAGGTAGTCAGATCCCCCCCACCAAGTCGCTCCGTATCTAGCTCGGCATGACGGAGCCACCCGTCGAACAATCGCGAAATGCGACACCTTCAAGGGGGAGTGTTCAGAGCCCCCCACCAGCTCGCAAAGCTCGCTGACTCCCCCCAGAGGGGAGAGTGTTCAGAAAAGAAATATCACTCGCACCTCCGGGCGTCATACAACTTTCTCCATTTTGGATTGTCTGACAACTCTCCCCTTTGGGGGGAGTCAATCGGCCGAGCCGATTGGTGGGGGGACGATCGAAACCACTGAACAGCGAGCCGCTACCCGGCCTGCTCGTGTTTGAAGGGAAGATCGGCTGCTTGGAGCCAGGGATCCAAGCCGGGTGTAACCGGCGGGGCCTCGGTGAAAGAGATCGCTTGGAGATCGGCTCGCGGCTTCCGCAGACCCGAGACCGCAGCCGATAGGGCAAATCCGATTCCGGTGACGGCAAGGAGTGCCCCGGTGAACTCCACGAAGCCGGCGATCTCATCAGCCAGATGCATGGCGTCGAATCCGCGTCGACCCAGCAGGTAGGCCCAGTCGTGCTCTCCGGCCCCGATCAGCGGGAGGGCCTGGACCGGTGCATCAGCGATGTAGACACTCACGTCCCATGCCGAGGCACCCGCCCAAGCGAGACAGAAGCCGCCTC
>Ga0255057_10000823_pt1 | contig 17861 bp, 13 predicted proteins | sample Cases_109_6_MG_FD_189022 | JGI IMG/M metagenome (GOLD analysis project Ga0255057, IMG submission 189022) | Seawater microbial communities from Amundsen Gulf, Northwest Territories, Canada - Cases_109_6 | ecosystem: Environmental > Aquatic > Marine > Gulf | place: Canada: Northwest Territories... | reverse complement strand
GGACGGGACCGAGGTGTACCTCGTGAACAGCGAGGTGCCGAACGTCGGCGGCGCTCCCGACGTTCCGGATGTCATGAAGTTCGTGGTGGGCTCGACCGTGGGCCACACGACCCCGGTGCCCTCGACGCTTCGCACCCTGGAGGTCCTCGACGAGAACGATTCCGTCGTCGATCGCACCTTCGAGCTCGCCAAGGGCCCGCCCGACCTGTGCAGCGACTTCGCCTGGGAGGTCGTGACGACGGATGGACTCAACGGCTCGGTTCTCGGCTCGCGCTGGGACGACGTCACGGAATACCCGGAACGGGGCACGACCGAGATTTGGAGCTTCATCAATCGCTCCGGGATGATGCACCCGATGCACATGCACCTCGTCATGTTCCAGGTGCTGGACCGCCAGGACTTCGACGATTCCAGCGGCAACGTGGTGCCCATCGGCTCTCCCGTTCCTCCCCCGACCTACGAGGCCGGCTGGAAGGACACGGTGCAGGTTCCCCCGGGACAAATCGTTCGGGTGATCGCTCGCTTCGACGACTACACGGGCCTCTTCCCCTACCACTGTCACATCATCGAGCACGAGGACCACGAGATGATGCGGGAGTTCCAGGTGGTTTCGTGCGGAAACGGGGACCTGGAGCCCACCGAGGAATGCGACGACGGCAACACCGTCGCCGGCGACGGTTGCTACCCGACCTGCGAGCTCGAGGACCAGGTGGACTTCTACGGGGTGGGCGAAGGCGGCGCCGTGGAGATCACGGTTTCGGGCGTCCTGCTGTCGGTTCCGACCTCCCCGGGAGACGATCCCGTGGCCGTGGCAAGCGCTGTCGCAGCCGCCATCAACGCCGACTCGACGCTCCAAGGCCTGGGGATCACGGCGGTCGCCATCGCCAACGGCGTGGTCACGAACGGCAGCATCGACTCCGTCATGATCACGGACCCAGGGCTCCGCACGGCTCCCGAAGGCGTGCCGGCTCTCTCTCCGGGAGGCCTCACGGGGCTGTTGGTCCTGCTGCTGGCCACGGCTGCGCTTACGCTGCGTACGGGGCGCGCAAACCCGAGCTAGCGAGGCTCCATCGCGGGAAGGGGAGGGCGGCTTTGGCGTCCACCGCCGCCTGTGGCATGGTCTGGCCCCCCGCGCCTTCTTGCGGCGAGCGCTCGCCCCCACGTTGTGCGAGCGGATCCGCTGCAGCGGTGCTGCTTGCTGCATGCGCGGGGGAGATCGGTCAGCCGATCGGCCCATCAAGGGGCCAGATCGCGCAGCCGAAAACGTGATTGAGACGATGCGAAGCACACGACGAACAACGAGACGGACCACAGCCTTGGCCCTGCTCCCCAGCCTGCTCACGCTGCTGGGAGCGGGCGAGGCCGTCGCGCTGACCGATGGCAGCGAATCCGCCGACGTTTCTGCGGCCGAGCAGGCCAGCTGGAGGAACGTGACCGCCCACGCGGAACGGTTCAGCGCGCAATTCCCCGCGCGCCCAGAGTTCCGCAGCGTCACCCAGCACACCATCGTGGGCGACGTGACGCAGACAGGCTACCGCGCGCGCTTCGGCGACGGCTTCTTCTCGGTAGAGCTCCACGAGCTGCCCGGGATTGCCGAGTTCTTCGCCCCGGCGAACCTGGTGCTCGAACGCGCCAAGAATCAGATCCTGAAGGAGAGCGACACGGTCCCGCTCTCGTTCGCGCGGGTGGAGACGGAAGGCCATCCCGGCAGCGTATTCAGCTACCGATCCGACAAGTCCAATTTCGAGATCGAAGAAGTCCGCCTCGTCCTGGTGGGCAAGCGCCTGTTCAAGTTGACAGCCGGACTCGTGAAGGGCAGCGACGATCGCTCTGCGATGGATCGCTTCTTCAACTCGTTCCGCTTCTGGAAGTAGACTCGCACACTCCCTTCTCGAAGCCCCGGGCCAGGCGGCGGGAGCCGCAGCCCGCGAGCAGCAGGGCGAGGGCCACGGCTCCAGAGGCGGGAAGCGAGGGTACCGCCGGGGTGGAGGGCGTGGCGCGGAACAGGCCGCGGCCCCCGACGCCCTGGAAGATTGCCGTCTCGAAGCCGGTGCCCCCGGAGCCGGTCATCGCCGGTCGCTCCGACATCACGCCCACGGAGCCGCCGCCGGTACCCGGTAGCGGCTCGCCGATCAGCGCGACGGCCTGGTCGCCGCGAAAGAGTCCCTGAGTCTCTGTCCCACCGCTGAGGTCAGCCCGGTAGGCCACCTTGCTGGCGTCGTCGAGCGCGATGTGACGCCGTAGGAAGTCGAAGACGGCGCCGGTCGTACCGGGCGCTGGATCCCCCTCCAGCGCCACGGGTGCGACGACGCCCGCGGAGATCGCAAAGATGCCGCGGTCGACGTTTCCGCCGAGCACGTCCGCGACGAAGGCGACCGTGCCAGTCGCGTTCAGGCCGATGCGCGAGAAGTCGAGGTTGTCTGCGCTGCCGCCTCCCGTCCCGGGCAGCACATCGTTCTCGAGGACCAGGGTCTCGACGTTGCCCCCGGAGAGCTTGAAGAGCCCGTGGTCGACGCTTCCGTTCGCCACCGACGCCGCGAAGGCCACATCGCCGGCAGCATTCAGGTGCGGCGGCCCGAACGAGACCAGCTGGCCCCCGCCGGTTCCCGGCGCCGGTGCGTACTCCCACAGCAGGGCCGTCGTCTCGCCCGAGGCACTGCGAAAGATTCCGTGCGTCGTGGAGCCCTGCCCGTCTAGCACATCTCCCAGGAACACGACCGTCCCGGCAGCATCGAGCGAGGGAGCGGTGAAGCCGTCGAAGCTGAGGCCGGGGCCCGGTGCCGCGTCGCCCTGCTTCAGGAGCAGCGTCGCGGATCCGTTCGCCCAGTGGTAGAGGGTGTCGACGCCGTTGACACCGTCCCAGGTGCTCGCGGTGTAGACCACCTCGCCCGGTCCGTTCAGCTGCACCCAGCCCACGCCGCCGATGTTCGCACCCGGCAGCCCCGGCGCCGGTGTGCCCTTCAGCGCAACGAGCTGGAGGCCCGCGCCCACATCGGCGTAGACCGCATCCCCGCTGCCGCTGGGGACGAAGAGATCCGCCACGAAGGCGACGCCGGTCTCGGTGATCGCGATGGGCAGCTCGAAGCCGGAGAAGGTGGTGGCCGTGCCGGGTGCGGCATCGCCTCGCAGCACGATCGGCTCCAGCGTGTAGTTCTGCGCGGCCGTTGCGGGTACGGCGAAGCTGAGCGCCAGGAGCATCCCGAGGAGGGGTCGACTGGGCGTCATTCCCCCGCATCGGCCATGTCCCCCGAGCGCCTGAGAACCGGTCAGGGGCCCGTTTCCGGCCCTAGGTGCCCTTCTCCGGGCCGCTCAGGCCTCCGCCGCGATGCTGAGGCGCGTCGACGAGGAGGTGCTGAACTCGCCGGGCCGCAGTCGTCCTCGAGCAGGAGCTCCCGGCGATCGGCATCAGCGCCGACCGGCTCTCTGGCGCGTGGGTCCAGGAGCTCGACGACGCCTTCCAGCAGCAGGCGAACCGCTGCATCGCCGGCGACGACTACGCCGCCGCCTGTGCTCTCTCCGACCTGAAGAGCCGGTTCCTGGCCCCGGTGAGAGCCGATGCGCGAAGGAGCGGGGTTCGGCGCCCTGCAAAGCCGCGTCCCCAGAGTCAACACGAAGCGCAGCCGGAGGCCCGTACGGAGGCGAAGCAGCTGGCCGGTGCAGCGCTCGAATCCGTTGAGAAGGGCCGCGCGAGCAGCCGCTTGCGCGAGCTGCCCTGGGCTCGCATTGCTGGTCTCAGCGCGGTGGCGGGGCTGGTGGTGGTCGCGTTGGTGCTGGTCAACGCCATCTTCTGGGACGCAGGGCGCGTCTCCTCCGAGGAGCTCGCCAAAGTGTCGCCGTTTCTCTCGCGCGGCAAGCGCAGTGACGAGGGCCTGGGCACGGCTTTTGCTGGCAGGCTTCACCGCGTGTGGTCCGAGCTCGAGGCCGAGGAGCAGAGCCTGGCCGCGGAAGAGCTGGTGGAGCAGCTGCGCCAGCGCGGTGTTCGCGAGATCATGATCTACGACGACGAGCGGCGCCTGCGCATCCAGGCCCTGGGCAGTGGGCCCGCCACCGTCATCGCGAACTCGCCCGTCAGCCCAGCGTCTGGGTAGCTGCCAGCCCGCTGGTCACGCTGAGTGGCATCGGCCCTCCGACTGGGCGCATGACGGCGGGCTTCACCCCGGGTTGCTCCACTCGCTGCGGCTCAGCTCGACCTGGGGCGGGAGCGTGTTCCAACCCACGCGTTCCGCGGCCCGGATCACGCCGTAGTGCACCACGGGAATCATCACCAGCGTGAAAACCGTGGAGAAGAGCAGGCCGCCCACGACGGCGACCCCGATGGCCTGGCGGCTCTCGGCGCCCGCGCCGCCGGCGAGGGCCAGCGGCATCGCCCCCATGATCGAGGTCAGGCTCGTCATCAGGATGGGCCGGAATCGAGTGCGCCCCGCCGCGCGGAGTGCGAGTAGAAGCTGGCTTCCCCGGGCAAGCTCCTGGTTCGCGAAGTCCACCAGCAGGATCGAGTTCTTGGTGACGAGGCCCACCAGCAGCACGATCCCGATCTGGCTGTAGACGTTGAGCGTGTTGCCGGTTGCCCAGAGGGCGATGAGCGCGCCGAGGGAGGCCAGAGGGACGCTCACCATCACCGTAAGCGGATGCAGGAAGCTCTCGAACTGTGCGGAGAGCACCAGATAGATGACGAGCAGCGAGATCGCGAAGGTCAGGTAGATCTGCGCCCCGGACTCGACGAACTCGCGTGCCGTGCCCCGGAGATTGCTGGTGAAGCCCGCGGGGAGCTCGTCGCGCACGATCGCCAGGATCTGATCGAGGACGCCACCAAGTGTCGATCCGTCGGCGAGGTTGGCCGTCAGGGTGGCCGAACGCTGCAGGTCGTAGTGGTTGAGCCAGCTCGGCGCCGTGCGTGGAACCGGTTCGATCAGGCTCGACAGCGGCACCATGTCGCCGCTCGTGGTCCGCACGTGCACCTCGCCCAGGTGGTCGGGCACGCTGCGGAAGGGGGAGGCGAGGGCCGTCACGACGTCGTACTGCTTGTTGCGCAGGATGAAGTCGTCGGCCGCGCCCTGTGAGACGAGCAGGCGCAGGCTCTCGGAGACGGCGCGTACCGGGACACCGACGTCGGCTGCGCGCTCGCGGTCGAAGACGATGTCGAGCTGCGGGTTCTCGAGGCGCAGGTCGCTGTCCACGTTCACGAGGCCGGGAATCTCGCGCATGCGCCCCAGGATGGCCCCGTTCACCTCCGCGAACTCGTCGAGGCCGGCTTCGGAGCTCTTGATCACGACCTCCACGTCGGAGCGGCTGCGGCGCGAGAGCGAGGGCGGATTGATGGCGAAGACCATGGCCTCGGGAATACCCATGAAGCGCCGGAACAGGCCGCTGACGATCTCCTGCTGTGACACCTTGCGCTCGTTCCAGTGGCTCAAGCGCGTGAACACGATCCCGGATGACGAGGTGGAGGGCGAGCCGAAGCTCATGCCGATCGCCGCGAAGAATCCCTCGACCTCGGGTACCGCCAGCAGGCCTTCCTCCACCTGGCGTAGCGCGCGACGGGTAAAGGCCGAGGTGGCGCCCTCCGGCGCGCGGATGATGGTGACGATCCGGCCTCGGTCCTCGATGGGCAGGAAGGTCGAGGGCGTCATGCTGTAGACGAGTGCGATGGCGGCGCCGAAGCCGACGAGGAGCAACGCTACGGCCGGCCGGTGTTCGAGGCTCCAGTCAAGAGCCCCGCGGTACGCCCTCGAGAGGCCACCCACGCCCCGTTCGAGCCCCCGCGTGATGGCGTTGCCCGGAACGCCCACCACGAGGAAGCGGGAGCAGAGCATCGGAACGAGGCTGAGCGCGACGAAGGTGGAGATCGAGACGGCGACCGCGACGCAGATGGCGAACTCCCGGAAGAGGCGGCCAGTGTCTCCCGTCATCAGCGAGAGCGGGATCAGCACCGCGACGACCGCCACTGTCGTGGCGATCACCGGGAAAGCGACCTCCCGCGATCCGTTCTTGGCGGCAAGGGTTGGCGGCTCGCCCAGCTGCTGGCGCCGGTAGATGTTCTCCTGCACCACGATGGCGTCGTCCACCAGTAGCCCCACGGAGAGCACCAGGCCGAGCAGTGTCAGGATATTGAGCGAGAAACCCAGAAGCTGGAGCACGGCGAGCGTCCCCAGGATCGACACCGGGATGACCGTCACCGTGATTCCCGTCGTGACCGGGGAGTGCAGAAACAGCAGGTTGACCAGCACGACGATCGTGCAGGCGATTGCGAGGGTGAAGCTCACCTCGCGCAGGGCCTCGCGCACGAAGGTGGTGAAGTCGACGGCGACGGAGATGTCGACGCCGCTCGGGACGGCGCGCTGGATCTCGGGCAGCATGTCGCGAACGGCCTGGGAGACCGCCAGCTCGTTGGAACGCGACTGGCGCACGATTCCGACACCCACGGTGTCCCGCGCGCTGAAGCGGGTGATGGCCTGGTAGTTCTCGGAGCCGAGCTCGACGCTTCCTACGTCTTCGAGGCGCACGGGGACGTCGCCATCCTCTCGGATCACGATGCGGGCGAACTCCGTAGGGTCGTCGATCTGGGCGTCGGCATTGATGGTGAACTTGCGTCCGCCCGCCTCCAGCTCGCCTGCTGGAAGCTGGAGATTGCTCTGCTGGATGGCCTGGCGCACGTCGAGGGCGTCGACTCCGCGCGAGGCCATGCGCGCCGGATCGAGCCAGACGCGCATCGCGTAGCGGCGCTCGCCCCCGATCACGGCCTGCGCCACTCCGGGCAGCAGCTGGAGGGGCGTGCGCACCAGGCGGTCGGCGATGTCGGTGAGGTCGACGGCCGACCAGTCGTCGCCCTGGACGTTGATCCACATGATGGGCGAGGCGTTGGCCCCGGTCTTGCGGACCGTCGGGCGGCGCGCGTCCTCTGGCAGCCGATCGACGGCCCGCAGCACGGCGTTCGAAACGTCCGTGGCGGCGAGGTCGAGATCGCGCCCGCTCTCGAACTCGACGTTGATGTAGCTGGCTCCAAAGGCGCTCATGGAGTCGATGCTCCGGATGCCCTCGATTCCGTTGAGGACGCGTTCCAAGGGCTCCGTGATCGTCGCCTCGACGGTCTCGGGGCTGGCACCGAGATAGCTGGTGGAGATGGAGACGAGCGGGCTATCGACGTCCGGTAGCTCGCGCACAGGCAGGGCGAGGAAGGCGGCCCCGCCGGCGACGGCGATCAGCAGGCTCATGACGCTGGCGAGCACCGGCCGCCGGATCGAGAGCTCGGAGAGCGTCACACGCCGTCTCTACAGCCGTCCGGTCCGCCACTTCCCAGCGCGAGGTTCGGGTTGCGGGTGGGCTCGAAGGGGCCGGGCTCCGTGGCGCGGTCCGGCCTGAGCTTCTGCTGCCCTGCCGCGACCACGCGGGCACCCGGTTCGATTCCCTCTCGCACGTGGACCGAGTCCTCGAAGAAGCGGCCGAGCGCGACCGTCTGTTGCTGCGCGCGGTTCTCGGCGTCGAGGGTGTAGACGATGTGTCGCGTTCCCTGGCGCACGATGGCCTCCTGGGGAACGAGGATGGCGTCCTCGATCTCACCCACCACGATGCGCAGGCTCACGGCCATCCCGGGATATAGGGCGCCCTTCGGGTTCGGGACGCTGGCCTGGAGGCGAACGCTGCGCGTGCCGGGGTCCACCCGAGGGTCGATCACATCGACCGTGCCCTCGAACTCGGCGCCGCAGCGGCCCACGACGCCGAGCACCTTCTGCCCCAGCTCGAGCTCGCCGACGTAGCGCTGCGGAATGCTGAACACCAGCTCGAGCGGGTCGACCTGGGTCACTTCGACGATGGCAGTCCCGCCGTCCACGTACTGGCCCATGCTCACCTGGCGCAGGCCCAGCGCCCCGGCGAAGGGCGCGCGGATGGTGGTCTTCTCGAGGCGCGTCTGGGCTTCATCGTGCGCGGCGCTGGCTGCGTCGAACTCCGACCGGGCATCGTCGTAGGCCTGCTCGGAGCTCACGCTCTCCTTGCGCAGGCTCTGGAGCCGGCGCAGGCGGTCCCTGGCGTTCTGGAGCCGTGCGGCGGCCACCCGCAGGGCGGCGCGCGCCTCGGAGTCGTCGAGCTGCGCCAGTACATGCCCCTTCTCGACCCGCCGGCCTTCGGGCACGTCCAGCTCCAGCACGCGGCTCTCGATCTCGGAAGCCACCGTGGTCATGTCGGGGCTTTCGAGGGAGCCCACGGATGAGATGGTCCGCGGGACGGCGCGCGGCACGGCCGTCACCACCTGGACGCGCGCTGGAGGAGGGCCTTCTGCGCCGTTCGTCTTGCCCTCCGAAGGGCTACAGGCCTCGAGCAGCAGAGCGACGATCGCGACGCCGAGCAGCGGCACGAACGCGCCTGGCGTTGCTGTGGGGTAGCTGACCTCGCCGCGGGGGGCGGCCCCGAACCGCTTTGTCATCTCTAGACTCCTGGTGGCGCGGAGCCTGAGCGATTCTACGGCTTCCCCGCTGCCCCTGCGAACCGTGCCCAAGCGGCTGGGCTGGGGGAGATCGACGCCTGCGCCTCTCGGGGCGCGGCCCGGTTTAGAATGGCTCCATGCGCGCTCTGGGCACGCTCGTGCGTGGTGTGTGATGGGTCGCTGCTTGCGACGCCTGCCACGCCTATCCGAAAGCAGCGGGGATCGCTCATGAGCTCTTTCCCTCGTCTCCGCGCAGATAGATGAACCAGTACATGGCTCCGACCAGCAGCGAGCCGCCCACCACGTTGCCGAGGGTGACGGGCACGAGATTCCGCACGAAGCCGGCCCAAGAAAGCGCTGCCAGGGCCGACTCGTCGAGTCCCGCCGCTGCCCTCACTCCGGGCTCCGACTCGAGCAACAGGCCCATGGGGATGAAGTACATGTTGGCGATGCTGTGCTCGAAGCCGAGGGCGACGAAGGCGGTAATCGGAAAGAGGATGGAGAGGATCTTGTCCGTGGTGGAGCGTGCGCTGAAGCAGAGCCACACCGCGAGGCATACCAACGCGTTGCACATCACGCCCAGAAAGAAGGCAGGCACCGGCGCCAGCTGGCATTTGGCGGCGGCGATCCGCAGCGCGGTGGCGCCGACCTCGTGGCCGTCGGCGATCCAAGGCGCCGCAAAGAAGACGAGCCCCGCCGTGGCCACGGCGCCGACGAAGTTCCCGAGGTAAACCCAGGCCCAGCTCGAGAGCAACCGCCCGAGCGGCACCCGGCCCTCCGCCCACGCCATCACCGCGAGGTTGTTCCCCGTGAAGAGCTCCGCGCCGGCCACGATCACGAGAATCAGGCCCATGCTGAAAGTGATCCCAGCTACGAGGCGCTGGAGGCCGTAGCCCAGCTCGACGCCGGAGATGGAGAGCGTGGAGAAGCACGCGCCGAGGCCGATGAAGGCGCCCGCCAGGACCGCCAGCGCGAACATGCTGGCGGCGTCGAGGTTGGCCTTGGTGACGCCCACGTCGCGCACACGCTTGGCGATCTCGGCCGGCGCGTAGGCATCGACACGCAGCTCGTAGTGGAGGGCGGTGCCGTCCGTCGGGTTCACCACTTCGTCGGGTTTCACTTCAGCTGCTCCTTGAAGCCCTCTCAGCCCGCCAGCACGTCTTAGCCCAACCTCCGCGCGGGGCGCTAGCCTGTTGCAGGCGCCGAAACCGCAGCTCGACCCATCGTTGGCGGCGCAGCGTCTCCGCTTCGATCCGTCTCCCGTGGAAGTGCGGCCCGGTCTAGAATGGCCGCATGCTGCTCCGCGCAGGCCGCAGTCTCTAGGGTTCTGGGCCCGCCTCGGCCTCCGGTGGTGGCAGCTCGTAGAGCTGGAAGCGCCCGACCCGCGCCAGTCGCTCGAGATCGTCCCAGTACTCCTGGGCGTAGGGGAGAACCGGGGGGACCATCACGTGGGTCGCGCCGGCCTCGCGCAGCCTGGGGTCGGTGGGCAGCAGCGGAGTCAGCATGAACCAGGGTTCCCTCAGGCTGATCGGCTTCTCACCGCCGGCGGTCAGGTGGAAGAGCATGGCGCCGTAGCGGTTGTAGACCGAGCGGTATTCGCCCGTCGGATCGAAGATCTCCCAGAGCGCCAGCTGCGGCATCACGTGGGTTCCGTCCAGCGCGTGAACGCCGATCGCGCGAAACAGGTTGGCAGCCCCGCCGGGTCTCATCGCGCGCCCGAAGGTCACCCAGGTGGTCTCGCCGCCGTGCTGGTCGTCGATCTCGCGGATCGCTTCGGCCAGTGGGTTGCTCCGCAGGTACTCGGAGCCCCCCAGCACCAGCGGGTTGAACCAGAGGGTGGACGCGGCGAGCGCGATCGCCATGCCGCCCACGAGCAGCGGGGGGCGCCAGCGCCTCAGCACCAGGTAGGCCAGCAGCCCGCTGAGCAGCACGAGGGCGCCTGTCGTGGCCACGTATAGCTCGGGCACCACGCCGTGCAGGAAGACGCTGCCCGTCGCCAACAGCCCGGCGAGTACGGCCGCACATGCAAGGGCGAAGCTGCGCCCGAGCGGGGGGCGGGCCAGCGCCAGGAAGCGCAGCAACAGCACGGTGTCCACCAGCCCGAGGGCGAGAGGCGTGCGCTTCAGGGGCACGGCGTAGAAGAGTGAGGCGAGCGCCAACGGGCGTGGGAAGCCCACGTGCCGGAAGCACAGGATCAGGGCCGCCAGCACCGCCAGGGCCACGAGCAGCCGGTCGGGCCGCTCGCCGCGCGCCCGGGCCTGCCAGAGGAAGCCGGCGATGGTGACGGGGAAGAGCAGCAGGAACGAGGAGTTCACGCAGATGTTCCCGATGGGCTTCCAGTCCGTGACGCGCGGGCCCGCCCACAGGTGGGCCGTCAACAGCTGCCATAGGGATGCGTTGCCGCCGGTCCCGACCCGTCCGCCCGGGTACTCGGTGCCGGCCATGATGCGGATGGCGTCCCCTGCGTCAATCACCAGGGAGAGCAGCGCAGCGCCGGCGACCCCGAGGGCGAGGGCCAGGCCCAGGGCGCGCGCCTTCGCGTGGCGGCGCAGCGAGAGTCCCGGCCAGCGTTCGGCCAGCGTGCCGCCCGCCAGGAACAGGAAGACGTAGGCCAAGGTGATCGCGTAGGGCGGATAGATCGTGAGCGCGAAGGCGGCCCCGGCCCAGCCCAGCAGGAGGCCCCAGCCGAGCGCTGCGCGCGGCCTCTGCGTCTCGACCAGCCCCACCAGGCCGAGGAAACACAGGCCCATGTACATGGTCACCGGGGCGGCCGCGAAGGACCAGAACTGGAAGAAGGGCGAGCAGACGAGCACGAGGCTGCCGCCGACGGACAGCCCCAGGCGGTTCTCCGTCACCACCAGGAAGACCAGCAGCCAGACGGCGAAGAGGCCGAGGATCTGGCTCCACCACATCCACGCCAGTCCCAGGTCCGGACCCAGGAAGAAGCCCCAGTAGGTGGGCCGGAAGAGGGTGACCGGGTGTGCCACGGGAAGTGGCAGCGGCACCAGCATGTTCTGGCCCAGCCCGATGTTCTGGTTCACCACGGGGAAGGGCGGGTCGTGGGCGATCTGGGCCAGCGCCAGCGGAAGCTGGAGTCCCCAGTCGTCGCCGCGGATAGCCCGTACCTCTCCCAACAGCACTTCGGGGGCCGGCGTGCCGTCGAGCACCTCGTGCCAGTAGGGAAGCGAGAAGCCGTTCAGCCGCAGGGCCACGAGCAGGACGAAGAGCACGGCGGCTCCGGCGAGGATCCGCCGCAGAGCAGGAGTGAAGCGGACCATCAGCGGCCGGCGGCTTCCGCCGTCGCGGCCGGGCCTCGTGCTACGGTCCAACACCGTTCGGGGGAGGCGATGAAGGCGCTCAAGCTGCTGGCGGGCAACGCGCTGATCCTCCTGCTCCTGCTCGCCGTCGCCCTGTTCGCGTTCGAGCTGTTCGCGGAGCGGGCCGATCGGGCGCTCTGGCGCGAGCGGAACGCGCGGATCCAGCCCTTCTACTGGTGGTCCTTCCACACCCCCGACGGTCGGCGGGTCGGCAGCCAGAGGGGGATTCTGGAGCTGATGATACATCCGACCGCGGTGTACACGAACCGGCCCGGCCAGGAGACGGCCCACTTTCGCATCAACAGCCTCGGGCTGCGCGGCGACGAGGTCCCGGACCGCGTGCCCGGTCGCAGCCGGATCATCCTGGTGGGCGGCTCGGCCGCCTTCGGAACCGGTCTCCGCTCCGACGCCGACACCTTCGCCCAGCAGCTCGAGCGACTCCTCGGCGCCACGAACGTCATCAACGCCGCGGTCATCGGTCATCGCTCGGGGCAGGAAGCCAGCTATCTGGCCACGGAGCTGGTCGACCTGGAGCCCGACCTGGTGGTGGCGCTGGACGGCTACAACGACTTCGCGGCGATCCTCGAACGCCGGCGCCCCTGGTTCGACATGAACGGCCCCGAGCAGATGGCGGAGCGCCTCCGGCTGCTGAACCGCCTGGTGTACGCCGATCTCGGTACGCGCCTCGCGAGCCTGCCGGCTGCGCTCTTCCCCCACGCGTCCGCGCGGCTGGCGACGCTCCTGGATGGCGCCGGGGCGGGGAAGGGCGGGCGCCCCTCGCTCGACGAGCTGCTGGGGCTCGAGGCGGTGAGCAACGGGTATGCGGACAACATGCGCAAGCTGGATCGCGTCGCCGGCGCCTTCGGCTCCGCGTTCCTGTGCGCGCTGCAGCCGTCGCGCCAGACCTTCGCGGCGCCGACGCTCGCCGCGCCAGGGGACCCCCGTTTCGGCTCCAGCTACGCCGAGTTCCGCCGACGTGTGAAAGAGAAGCTCGACATCTGGGGGGTCGCATACCTGGACCTCAACGAGGACGGCGAGGGGCTGCGGGGCGAGATGTTCATGGACTCGCTGCACCTGAACGCGGCGGGCCAGGGCGTCATGGCCGAGATCGTCGCCGCCGAGATCGCGCGCAGGGATCTGCTCGGGCAGGGCGCCGAGTAGGCCACCCTTGGACTGGCGCCTCCCGCTCCTCTACCTGCTCGCGGGGGCCGCGGCGCTCGGGGTCGAGACGGCGTGGATGCGTTGGCGCCGGACCGCCCGATCCCCCAACACGTGATGAACATCGACGGCGAGGCGGCGACCTCGGTCGGGCGCTTCGCGCACAAGCGCGACCTCGACTACCGAAAGCCCGCCGACCGGGCCCGCCGCGGGAGTGCCGACGCTGTCGTTCTCCCCTGATCTGGTGCCAGGTCGACGGAGCTCTTGCGGTCGCGTCGACTCAGCTCTGAGTGGAGATTGGCCCCCGAGAGCTCCCCCGGGCATTCTCGCTCGAGGTTTTTCAAGAGTTCGCCTTCTGCTCCGAGCGCCCGAATCCATACCCGGTCAGGAGGAAGATGGTCGCGAGCAGCGCGAGCGCCCAGCCAGGAAGAGCCGGGACCGAACTGGGGGGGCAGAGCCCGTCGCCGTCGGGATCGGTGCCCTTCAGGCAGGGGAGCAGGGTCGTCAATGTCCCCAAGCCCTGCGTGGCGGGATGAAAGGGCTTCGCGATGCCCGAGGCGAATCCCGAGTCGAAGGCGAGCGCTGTGATCGCCTCCCCTCTGGCTGCCATGTGCTCGAAGAACTCCATCTCCGTCTGGCTGAGCAGGCCGCCGTCACTCAGGACGATCGTGGCCAGTCTGAAGTCGGTCTGCGCATCTGCTGCCGCGGGGACGCGGGGGCCATTGACACTGACGACATCGGCGATCGTCACGACATCGACGGGTCCCGCCAGAATTCCGCCGTGGAAGAGCTGATCCGCCTGGTCCTGATCCTGGAACACGATGTGGTCGGCAACCGACGACGTGTCTACCAGGCCCATCAAGTAGAGCTCCAGATCGTTGAACTCGTCGGCGACTGGAGCGGCCTGAACCAGGTAGTCGCCGCTCGGCTGCTCGATCAGGTCCCAGGAGAAGGTGCCGCCGACGCCGGTCCCTGGGATGTTGAACCCCATGACCCCATAGGCGACATCCGAGATCGGCCAATGCGGAACGGTGAACTCCGGGTTGTCGAGGAAGGCCATCCACCGATGACCGATTTCGTGAGAAGCCGTCGAGTCACCGAGGTCGAAGAAGGAGTCGATGGGGAAATGGACGATCCCCAGGAGTCGGTTCTTGCTGCCCCACATGTCACCGTTGTCGTACAACGGGAGCCCGAGGCCGCTCGTTCCGTTCCGGACGCCTGCGTAGTATCGGTTCCGAACGGTTCGGACCTGGCTCACGACCGCCACGAAGTCCGCACCGTCCTCGAACTCCTCGTAGAACCGATTCAGGATCTTCGGCGGCACACCCCCGGTGGTCCAGAGGACATCCTCGCGCAGGTTCAGGACATGGGGGCTCATCTGTGCGTCCGCGTCGAGCTGCCAGACCCCGGTGGGCGCCATGCCGTCGTGACGGATGTTGACGAAGACGGCCTGGCTGAAGAGTTCGGCTCCACCCTGGAAGACCTCGAGCTGTCCGACGTGGTTGTGGCGGTTGCCAGGGACGTAGCCGTCCAGGACGGCGGCCGCACTGATCGTGATGGAATAGAAGCCGCCGCCAAGCGGGGTCAGTGGGATCGGGGGGCCCGTTGGCGGATCGAGCTGAACGAGCGACGGGATTTCCGTCACGTGTGCCAGGAGGGTCACCGGAACCGGCTGGCTCACGGAGACCACTAGGGGATTCAGCGCGTAGTACGAGAGGGCCGCAACCTGTCCGGGGGCTTCGAAGCAATAGAACCGGCGAAGCTGGTTGCATCCCGCGATGAAGAGCTCCGTCCACGTGCTGGTGGCAGACGTCTCCAAGCCGACCCAGCCGTATTCGCCCGAAGATGAGCTGGTCCAGTCCAGGCAGGTCTCGGCCCGCGCCGAGCCGGACGCATCCGTTCCGGTCCAGGGGGCGTTTCCTGGAAGAGCTACCCCGTTCTCGTCCCGCAAGATCGCGATGTCGAGACTGCCGTCGGTCAGATCCGCAACGTCGTCGGCGATCACGACACTCGTCTCTGTGGCCCTGACGAATGGACCGCTGCCGGGCGTCAATCCATCCACCGCGTCCATCGAGGCAGTGGAGAGCCAGGCGACCCAGGGACCGCCCACGAGTCCAGCATCGAGCGCGCGGGCTTCGCAAATGGCGTTCGCCCCGGCCAGCCCCCCCAGATCGCCGGTGTGGGTGGAGCTTGCGACGAAGACTCTCACCTGCTGCGCGGCGGCGATCTGCGCCGATGCGCCGCCGAGCAATAGTGCCGACAGAAGCGCCAGCGCGCGTAGAATCCGACCGTCGAAGTCGCTGGGCATCGACGTGGTACCCCGTCTCTTCGCCGCGTCGAAGGGACGGCCGATCCGCCCTGGCACACCTTCGATACGGATGAACGACGTCCTGTAGAGGATACACAGTTGGGAGTATTCGGCGAGTGGTGCATGCGCAGCAGCCACTCGGCCACCCGCAATCTTCGAGTCAATTCGCCGCGTAGAGCGCCGGCAGAACAGACCCCCAGTGAGCGCGCCTTCTCGCTCAGCTTCCGTGCGCGTCCCTGGCCGAGCGCGGTTGGGAGCGGGAGCCGGTCGACCCGATCCTCAGCACCTGCTGGCGTCCCTCCTCGCCTTCCGGGCGCCCGCCAGCCATCGGTCGATTCGCGGCCGCACTTCTGCAAGACTCGGCGCAGCTTCCGGATCCGTTTGCAAGGAGAGCGAAGATGCTGAGTTCTCGCGCTGGACGCCTGCTCGTGCTGCTGACTCTGACCCTGTCGTTGGCTTCGGCGGCCCACGCCGCTTCCCGGACGTACACGCTAGCGGGGAGCTTCGACCTGATCGCGGGCGCCACGGGCAACGTCGTCGGGTACCCGACGGATCCGAGACTCTTGCCGAGCATGACTCCGGTCGGGGGGTTCACGGCGAACACGGCGGGGAGCTTGACCGTCGACCTCGCCAGCGGAGAGCTCCTCGGCTTCTCCTTGGCTGTCGAAGATGCATCCTTCGACCTCGATGCCACCTACCACATTCCCGGCCTGCCTGCGCCGCCGCATGGGACGATTTCCAACTCGGACATGGCTCATGGTGCGACGGGCGGTGAGATCGGTGCGGTCGCGCCAGGCGAGATCGACTTCGCTTCAGGGGTGAACTTCGATCTCGTTTCCGGAACGGCCAGCTGTTCCAGTCCCTTCGGGGCGCTGTTCTGCCAGAACGATTCGATCGGCCCCTTCTACGACGTGGACACCGGAGAAATCTCCGCCGTCGGCCAGTCCAACCCCTTCGTGATCGAGATTCTGCCGAACGACAGCATCGCGGTCAGCGTGGTCTTCGATTCGGGGATCGTCACGGGCGACGCGCAGGCCGTCCAGACCCTCACACTCACGGGCTCCAGCGCGTCCACGCCACCTGTGCCGGCGCTGGGCGCGTGGGCCATGGTGCTGCTGGCGGGTGCGCTCGCGTGGGCTGCGAGCCACAGGTTGCAGCTCGGCCGTCCCGCGGGGCGCTAGGCTTCTGGGGCAAGGCTCCTGGCTTTGCTAGCGTAAAGGTGAGAGTGAATTCCGATCGGTCCTCAGCTTGCGGCCTTATCCGCCCATCCTGTCTCCAATCGAAACTACCTTTCACGCGCGCGAGCCGCTCCAGCGGAGCGGTACGCGTGTGTTCAATCGCGACGGAGCTCCAGCGTTCGGACAGGCCGGACCGGAGCCCGAAGCCGGTCGCAGTCTCGAGTCGAGGCATGCGACGAGGAAATGCAACTTGAGCAGTAAGATTTATGTCGGAAACCTTCCCTTCTCCTCGACGGAGGCTGATCTCCGCAGCGCCTTCGAGCGCCATGGGAGCGTGGAGTCGGTCAATGTGATCATGGATCGCGAAACCGGCCGCCCGCGCGGCTTCGCATTCGTGGAGATGAGCGAGGAGAGCGCCGCGAAGGACGCCATCCGCGCGCTGGACGGCTCCGATTTTGGTGGCCGCGATATCCGGGTCAACGAGGCCCAGGACAAGCGCGGCGGTGGCGGTGGTGGTGGTGGCGGTGGCCGCAACCGCTACTAGGTCGCTGTGAGTCTCGTGAGGGGCGGGCGATGCGCCCGCCCCTCACGAGCGCCTTCGCCGATCCCATCCACCTCCGCGCACCCTTCGGTGAAGCCATGACGCGCATCCGCATCTTCATCAGCTTCGACGGCGAGCACGACGCCGATCTCCACCAGCAGCTCTACGCCCAATCCACGAGGCCAGGTTCGGTATTCGAGTTCTTGGCGCACTCCCAGGGCGGGGTGATGTCGGAGGCCTGGACTGCGAGCTCTCGCAGCCGGATCCGCGCGGCGGACCAGGTGGTCGTGATCTGCGGCGAACACACGAACGCTTCACCGCGCGTGGCCGCCGAACTGCGCATCGCCCAGGAGGAGGGCAAGGCCTACTTGCTTCTCTGGGGCCGGCGCGAGCTGATGTGCACGAAGCCTGAAGGTGCCAAGCCCGCCGACGCGATGTACAGCTGGGACCGCGAGATCCTGGAGAGCGAGATGAGCGCGAAGCTTCGGAAGGCCAAGCCCCTGGAGGTGCCCGAGGAGTACAAGCGTCCCGGGGGCTGAACCCAGCCGGTCCGGCCGCCCTCGAACCCACCCACCCGGAGGTGTCATGAAGAAGCGAGATGTGCTGGCGGACTTCTCCGCCACGGACCAGGCAGGGCAGGCGGTCACGCTGACCGGCCTGCTGCGCAACGGACCCCTCGTCCTGTTCTTCTACCCCAAGGCGATGACGCCGGGCTGAACTCGCGAGAGCTGTCATTTCCGCGATCTGGAGGCCGAGTTCAGGGAGCTCGGCGCCAGCCGCGTGGGAATCAGCGCCGATCCGGTGGATCGGCAGCAGGCCTTCGACGAGAAGAACGGGCTCGGCTTCGCCTTGCTCTCCGACCCTGACAAGGACATCGCTCGGCAGTTCGGTGTCAAGCGCTTCGGGCCCCTGCCCAGCAAGCGGGCCACTTTCGTGATCG
>Ga0255057_10000821_pt1 | contig 17894 bp, 15 predicted proteins | sample Cases_109_6_MG_FD_189022 | JGI IMG/M metagenome (GOLD analysis project Ga0255057, IMG submission 189022) | Seawater microbial communities from Amundsen Gulf, Northwest Territories, Canada - Cases_109_6 | ecosystem: Environmental > Aquatic > Marine > Gulf | place: Canada: Northwest Territories... | reverse complement strand
ACCGCCGTCAGGTGTGAGGCTGGCTTGCGTCTTGCAAACCACCTCCGGCTCCGAGCGAGACACGCGGGATCGCGCATCAAAAAAGGCAGAACCATGAGGGTCCCGGGCACAAGGCCATGAAGCCCCCATCCAGCCGCGAAGCCGAGGGGATCCCGTGGCAGCATCAAAGAGGGGCACGAGGGTCGCCGACTCAACCGAGCGGCGGCACCCTCTCGGGCGAGGGCCGATCCATAATCGGTCGCCCTCGTGGGGTCGTGACGCAGGCCTTAGTATGCCCGAGCGTGAACATGCCTTTCTCCATACGCTACAGCGCAATGCCGGGGGGGGTAGCGTCTCGTCTCCTCAGGCCAAACTGCGCCACGAGCTGGGTGCGTGTGCCCGGATTCTCTCCGGAATATTCCCGCTTGCATTCATACTTACCTTCCATCGCATCATCCCTATTTGGTTCCTCGTCTTCCTCACACCCTGCGGCCTCACCGCGGTTTGCGCCATGTCGCGGGGCCTGGACCTGTCTCTCAGGGCGGTGAAGTGCGTCGAGGATTTGTGATTGACGATCGTGAAACTCCCACGGGATTCAAGGTCATGAGGGAAACCCCGATCAGGGTCCTGTTGATCGAGGATGACGCCGGCGATGCTCACGTGATTCGGGAGACGTTGGCCGAGGTGACGACCGCTCCGATCGACGTGCAATGGGTTGATCGGCTCGTGACCGGACTCGAGCACCTCGCCACAGACGGGGTCGACGTAGTGCTACTGGATCTCTCGCTGCCGGATAGCCGGGGGCTGACGACACTCGTCAGAGCAAGTGCTCGAGCACCACAGGTGCCGATCATTGTGCTGACCACCTTGGACGACGAGGCGGTGGCCGTAAAGGCGGTCCGAGAGGGGGCTCAGGATTATCTGGTGAAGGGGGAGATCGACAGTAACCTGCTGGTGCGCGCCATGCGGTATGCCATCGAACGCAAACGTGCAGAGGCGGAACTACAAGGGTACGCCCGTGAGCTGGCTACGAAAACCAAACACCTGGATGCTCTAGCAACGTTGAGCTGCACGCTGAGTGGCTCTTTCGATCTCCAGCAGGTGTTAAACTTTGTGGTAGGCGCAACAGTCCGTCTCTTCGGCGTCAAGGTCGCTCGGCTCTGGCTCTGGGACGAGGCCACGAAGGTGCTCCACCTCGCGGCATCGGCGGGCGATCCGGATCTGGTGGCATATCATCGGCAGGTCCTTCGGCCCGCTGAAGGGATGGAGGGGCTGGCCTTCGAACGCCGAGAGACCCTGGCAACGGGTGCGTCGGGGACCGACCCCCGATTCCTGCACCAGGACGGGGGCCACGAGAATGGGATCTGTGCCAAAGCAGCCGTCCCCGTATTGGTCGGCCAGTCGGCCGTGGGAGTCCTCACCGCTGCCCGACGGGACCCCCAACCCTTCGACCCAGACCAGCTCATTCTCCTCGGCTCTCTCGCCGCCCAGGCGGCCATTGCCATCGAAAACGCTCGCCTGTTGCAGGAAACCCAGAGGCGCCTGAAGCGGGAGCAAACCCTGACGCATGAGCTCAAGAGGATTGAGTCAGTAGCAGCACAGCTGACCTCTGACCCCGACCTCTCTCCCATCCTGCATCCCATCGTCAGTGCGGTGGCCCAGACATGCGGCACAGAGATGAGCGCTGTGCTCATTGTTGATGAGGAAAACAAAGAACTCGTCCGTGGCGCTACCATTGGCCTCCCGGATGAATATGTCCATGCTATCGCCTGCGTCCTTATTGGACCGACCGCTTACAGATATGAAGAGGTCATGGTCGAGAACACCAGGATCGACCCTGTGACGATCCCGTATCTAGATCTGTTAGAGCTATATGAAATCCGGGCGATCTGGTCCATTCCCCTCCGGGATAGTCGCGGTCGCATCCTTGGAACATTGGCGACGTGCTTTAACAAACCGTATCGACCCAGCCAGGAGCAGATCGAACTTGTCGAAATGTATGCGCGCCACGCGGCCATCGCTCTTGAGAATACCCGACTCTTCCAGGAGATCCGTTTGCAAAATCGGGGCTTGGTGGCGCTCAATCGGGTGGCCCAAACCGTGAACCGCTCCCTGAACCTGCACGAGATCCTGGAGGCCTCCCTCGATACAGTGCTGCAAGCGGTAGAGGTCGAGGCGGGCATAATCCGCCTCTGGGACGAGCGCGAGTTGGCCCTGGTCGTGGCCGCGCACCGGGGAATCAGGGCCGGGTATCTGGCCAGCATGCAACACGTCAGGGTTGGAGCCGGAGTTGCCGGGAAGACCTTCCAGCGAGGCGAGCCTGTCATCGTAGAGGACATCGAGCAGTATCCCCACCTCACAGACGTGACCGAGAGGGAAGGGGTCCGCTCCCTTGCCAGTATTCCGATCCGGTCCCGGGCGAGAGTGGTCGGCGTGATCAGCATTTTGAGTGACGGACCGCATCGATTCACTCCGACCCAGATCGATCTATTGACCGCCATCGGCAATCAGCTCGGGACTGCCTTTGAAAACGCCCGCCTCTTCGAGGAGAGCCTTCGGGGGAAAGATCGCCTCGCAACTCTGTTAGAGATCAACACGAAGATCGGCGCCACCACGCAGGTTGAGGAGCTGCTCCAGACCATCACGGAGGAGGCCGCCCGCCTCCTGGAGGCCGACGGGGCGGGATTTCGCCTACTGGAGGGAGATCGCCTGGTGATCCGGGCGGTTAGCGGGGTGGCTCGCCACGTGATGCTCCGCTCCGAGCTAAAGCTCGGGGAGAGTCTCAGTGGACGGGTCGCGGCAGAAAATCGGCCCCTCTGCCTGCACGATGCCAGTGTCCCTTCACCGTGGTTGGAGGAGCACAGAGTGGCCGCACTCCGACTCGGCGTCAGGAGTGTCATGCTCGTGCCCGTCCGGAGGGGTGATCGGGTCATCGGAGTCCTGGCCATCCAGAGCACGGCGAGCCGCTACTTCACCCAGGAAGACGTGGATCTGGCTATGGCCTTTGCGGACCAGGCGGCGATCGCCATTGAGAACGCCCGCCTCTTCCAGCAGATCGCGAAGGCCAAACGGGAGTGGGATGTCACCTTCGATACTATCGCCGATGGGATCGCCCTTTTAGATGAGCGGGGTACCGTGGTGCGGGCGAACAATGCATTCGGCACCTTATGGGAGGCCCCCCTCAAAGGGCTTATCGGCACTGCCTGGCACGACGTGGCCAAGCGGCTGGAGTTGGTGGCGCCCTGCCCTCACTGTGTGGCCTGGCAGACGAAGCAGCTGGCCTCGGCCGAAGCCCGCGTTCCTACGTCGAGTCGGATCCTTGCTTTGACTGCCTTCCCCATTCAGCCGTGGGAGGCTGTCCCGGCTGAGCTCACCGCCGGGACGATTCTCGTCATCCGGGACATTACGGTCGAGCGGCAGAGAGAACGGCTGGCCATGTTAGGACACCTGGCGGCGGGGGTGGCCCACGAGATCAACAACCCGTTGAGCGTCATTTTGGGATTCTCCCAGCTTCTCCTCAAGCGGGCGGATCCCCACAGCGAGACCTATCACGACCTCAAGCTCATTGAAAAGCAATCCCGGGCGTGCCGGCAGATCGTGGAAGACCTTCGTCATCTCGCCCGCCCGCTCCCTCTAAAGCGGGAGCTGGTCAATCTCAATCAACTCATCCAAGAGACTCTCGAACCCCTTGAACATAACCTGGCCTCTCTGAAGGTGCAGGTGAGACTGATTCCGGACCCCCACCTACCCCCGCTCTCGGCCGATCGAAGGCTCCTCGGCCAGGTGCTTCTTAACCTGACGACAAATGCAGCCGATGCCATGCCGGAGGGAGGCACCCTTACGATTACAAGCCAGGTGAAGCAGAAGGACATCGTAGAGGTCGCCGTAACAGACACGGGGGGCGGGGTCGCCCCGGAGCACCTGCGGTGGATCTTCGACCCCTTCGTGACGACGAAACCGGCCGGCAAGGGGATGGGGCTAGGGCTGTCGCTCACCGCCAGGATCGTTGAAGATCACGGGGGCCGCATCGAGGTCGAGAGCGAAGTCGGGTGGGGGAGCACCTTCCGTATCCTCCTCCCGCAGCTCGAGACCCCGGAGTCCAATATCCAGACTGTCGAACGGTAAACCTTTTTCCCGGCGAGGTGCAGAACATGAAGGCGCACATCCTAGTGGTGGATGATGAAAGGGACTTCCTCACCCTCGTCCAGGGGAGCCTGGGCTCCGACCGGTATGAGGTGTGGACGGCCAAGAATGGCGAGGAGGCCCTCAAGCGGATCAGGCAGACGCCCTTGGATCTGGTCCTGAGCGATCTGGTCATGCCGGGGATGAATGGCCTGAGCCTCCTGCAACGGATCAAGGAGATCAACGCTGAGCTCTCGGTCATCATGATCACAGGCTTCGGAACCATCGAGACGGCCGTGGAGGCCATGCGCCACGGGGCCTACGATTACCTCACCAAACCCTTTGAGCAGGACGAGCTCCAGATGCGGGTCGAGCGGGCCCTGGAACGGGTCCGGCTTCTGGATGAGCGACAGTATCTGCACCGGGACCGGATCGAGCGAGAGGGTTTGGAGCAGCTTATCGGTCGGAGTCCGGCCATGGTGAAGGTACGAGAGCTCATCCGGCAGGTCGCCCCGGCCTCCGCCCCTATCCTCATCACGGGGGAGAGCGGAACGGGGAAGGAGTTGGTCGCCCGTGCACTTCATCTGCTGAGCCCTCGACGGGAGCGTCGATTCGTCGCCATCAACTGTACGGCACTCCCGGAAGCCCTTTTGGAGAGCGAGCTATTCGGCTACGTCAAAGGCGCCTTCACGGGGGCCATCAAGGACAAGCGGGGGCTCGTGGAGGAGGCGGATGGTGGAACCCTTTTCCTCGATGAGATTGGCGATGTCAGCCCGGCCTTTCAGGGGAAGCTACTCCGCGTGCTCCAGGAAGGGGAATTTATGGCAGTGGGATCGACGAAGGTGAAGCAGGTAGACGCCTGGGTTGTTGCCGCCTCCAATCGGGATCTCCGGGCGATGGTAAATGCGGGGGAATTTCGTGAGGACCTCTTCTACCGGCTGAACGTGATCCCGATCGTGCTTCCCCCCTTACGGGACCTGAAAGAGGATATTCTCTTGCTGGCTGATCATTTCCTCAAGAAGCATTCCCAGCGCCTGGGGAGAGGGGTTTCATCGATTTCTCCTGACGCCCTGGCGTGGTTGGTCCAACATGACTGGCCGGGGAACGTTCGCGAGCTCGAGCACGTGATCGAACGGGGATTGATTCTCAGTCAAAAGGGGACCCTCACGCCGGAAGACATCTTACCCCCCGAGCTTCCTCAGGCTAGCGCTCAAATTTCAGATCTTGCCCTTCCCTATCGGCACGCACGCCAAACGGCCTTGGACGCATTCAATAAAAAGTATGTGGCTGCCGCGCTTCTCAGAACCCAGGGCAACGTCACGAAAGCCGCCGATGAATGCCGGCTCGAACGGCAGTCTTTTCAGCGGCTCATGAAGCGGGCCGGGGTTCACTCGAAGAAGTATCGCTAGGGTGCCAGCAAAAAGCTGGCACTTATCTGCATTACCCTCCCTCAGCAAAACTCGCGATCTTTGGCCATTTTCACTCCTTCACCTGTTACACCTGCCATCGAATTGATGACACCCTCTTGCTTCCCCCTCTTGGCGTAACAGACCGGTCGCACGGTAAACTCTTCAAGAATTGATCATTTGAGAAATCCCTCGCCGATGGCACGTTCCGTGCTTCGGAACATGGTCGTGGCTCAGGAGATATTAAGACAAGTTGACACGACAAGTTGACACGACAAGTTGGCAGGACAAGTTGGCAGAGAACGGCGCCAAAAGGAGATGGGCCTGAATGGAAAAAAGGAAGGAAGATCGAGAGAGTGTCCAAGCAGCACGCGTAGAAGTCAGGAAGGAGGCTGTCAGTCTGGGGGTGAGGTTGATCGGACTCGAGCCGACCATCGTTCACTATCGTGAAGAGACATCCCCCTTCAACGCGTTTCCTCAAAGGATCGTATCACCTTCTTCTTGGAGCTCCTGTTGCCGGACACGGATGGAAAGACTCGGCGGTTGGAGGCGGGAGAAGGACTGGTTCTCCAAAAAGCGGTGAGCGGTGGCATGGGCGGAAGACACGGATACCCGGGACATATCCGTTATCGGGCCGCCGGCGAGGGAGGTCAAACTTTCCCAGCCCGGCATGCCTTGCCGTCCTGCTTCTTCTCCCGTTCTTGGCCGTTCACTCGAATTGGGCTGGTAAATCAGGACGTACCGCTGTTGGCGGTGTGGCATGATCGTTGCCTCTTTCAGGGGGCCGGGGCGTCGAAGTCCGAAGAAAAACCGTGCACCTCGAATTTGTCACTGTCAGCGTTGCACCTACTTTGGGGCCGAACATTGATCATTAACGATCCTGCCACTCGCCCCGGGGACGCTGGTCGCCTTTCGTCCCATCGAAAAGAGGCCTGTTCTCTCTCCATGAGACGCGTCTTAGAGACGAGCCAGGAGTTGAACAGTGCCTCCCTCCGCGGGAGAAAAAAATGACGCCCAAGATGCTCTCCGTACGCCACAATCTCGTGGACCAGCGTGGGGGCCAGGGTGAACGGGAGGGGGCGAGTGTTTTGTCGGCCCTCGGAGAGATGGCGATTACCCTTGCCCACGAGATGCGTAACCTTTTAGGGAGTGTCGAGCTGTGTGCCGACATCCTGGCAGTCGAGCTGAAGGACGACATGCAGCGGCGGGATCTGGCCCAAACTCTCATCGAGGGGGTCTACGCCCTTAATGGCATCGTAACAAACCTGTTGACCTTTGCACATCCTTGTCGGCCCCGCTTTGCCCAAGTCGCCCTCCACGCCGTTCTCGACGAAGCCATCGTCTGCGGTGGATATGCCCTAAAGGAAAAGCGGATCACGCTGGTGAAAAAGTATGCTCCCGCCGACCCAGTGACCTGTGCTGACAGGGAGCTCCTCAAGCATGTGTTTCTGAACCTTATTTTGAACGCGGTCCAGGCAATGCCCGAGGATCGGCACCTGACAATCTCCACCAGAGTGAGTGGTGGGAAATCAAGCACGAGAAGGACCGAGGTGCGTGTCGAAGATGCGGGGATGGGGATCCGACCAGAGCACCTAGATCGGATCTTTGAACCCTTCTTCACCACCAAGGCCCGGGGGACGGGGTTGGGTCTGGCCCTCGTTCGGCGGATTCTGGACCAGCACCGGGCGGCCATCCAGGTGGAAAGTGAGCTTGGCCGCGGGACGATATTTACGATCGTATTCCCCGATCCAACGAAGGTGATGAAAGTTCGATGAGACCTCTGGGCTCTTGACACTAGTCCCGGACGTTGAGGCGTACCCATCAGAGGTCAGATCCTGACACGGCATGAAACAGCAAGCGGTAGTTTCAGACAGGCCTAAAGGAGGAATCTAAGATGATACCTCACCAAGTCCTGGTGGTTGACGACGAGCCGTTGATGTGTCGATCCCTCTCGACGACGATCCAGCGTTTGGGCTACGAGGCCACCTCGGTCGGGAGCGGGAGGGAGGCCTTGCGCCAGCTTGAGCGGTCTCCAAGCCGGTTGATCTTTTCCGATATGCGGATGCCGGGAATGGACGGATTGGAATTCCTGAGGCGGGTGAAGGCCGTCCGGCCGGAGATCTTGGTCATCGTGATGACCGCCTATGGTTCGGTGGAGACCGCCATCCAAGCTATGAAGGAAGGGGCTACTGATTTCTTGATGAAGCCATTTTCAATGACCAAGGTGGAGGAGATCCTCGATCGTACCTTGGGCCCAGGTGGTCAGGGGGCGCTGGTGCGGCGGGAGGAAGGCCCCGTCCATTGGGTGGCGGGGGTCGTCAGCCGTGATCCCAAGGTCCAGGGAATCCTCATGATACTCGAGCGTGTGGCGGGGAGCTCTGCGACCGTGTTAATCCAGGGCGAGAGTGGGACAGGGAAAGAATTGGTGGCCCGGGCGATCCACTCTTGGAGTAAGCGCCCCGGTCATTTCGGTGTGGTGAACTGTGCCGCCATCCCGGAATCCCTCTTGGAATCTGAGCTCTTTGGCTTTGAGAAGGGGGCCTTCACAGGAGCCATTTCCCGCCGCGTTGGGAAGTTCGAGGCCGCCCATCGAGGCACCCTGCTCTTGGACGAGGCCGGGGAAACTCCCATGCCCCTTCAAGCCAAGCTCCTGCGCACCCTTCAGGAGGGGGAGGTTGATCGGGTCGGGGGGAACAGGCCGGTAAAGGTTGACGTGCGGGTGGTGGCCACCACCAACCGAAACCTCCAGGAGGAGGTTCGGGCAAGCCGCTTCCGGCAGGATCTCTATTTCCGCCTCAAAGTTGTGGCCGTAACGCTTCCTCCCTTGAGAGAACGCCCTGGCGACATCCCCATTCTCGTAGACCATTTCTTGGCGAAGTACTGCCGGGGCGGTCAGGTTCTGAAGGTCTCCAAGGCGGCAATGAGCAGGCTCGAGCGCTATTCGTGGCCAGGCAACATCCGCGAATTGGAGAACTGCCTCCATGCGGCGGTCCTGCTTACCCAGGGGGACACGATTCGGCCTGAGGGCCTTTCCCTCGACGAGAATACTCCCTCGATTGCGCCGGGCTCTTTCCGGGAAATGGAGAGGCAGCTCATCGTGGAGACCTTGGAGCGGGTAGGGGGGAATCGGACCCGAGCGGCCAAGCTGCTCGGGCTCTCGGTCAGGACCATCCGAAACAGGCTTCGTGAGTACCGGCGGGGCGTCGGGAAGCGGCGGTAGGGAAAGGGCAGACCCTCGGTTCTCACATGCGAAGAGCCACTGGAATCGCACGAGAAGGGAAGGAGGAGATCACGGCCCTCTGGCAGGGATATCGTCAGACCCAGAATCCCTGCCTGAAGGAGGCACTCATCAAGCGCTACGTTCACCTGGTACGATTTGTCGCCGGGCGGATGCGCATCTGTCTCCCCTCGCACCTCCGGATGGAGGAACTCGAAGGCGCGGGGATCGTGGGCCTCCTCCTGGCCGTCGACGGCTTTGATCCGAATTATGGGGTCGATTTCTCAACGTACGCCCAGCCCCGAATCAGGGGTGCCATCCTCGATGAGCTGCGAAAGCTGGATCCTCTGCCGCGTTCGGCCCGGCAAAAGGTGAAGGGGATCGAAAGGGCTTTAGTGGCTTTAGAGCAGCAGCTAGGCCGCCAGCCTGAGCATGAGGAGGTGGCCGCCTATCTCGGACTGAGTCTGGAAGCGTACTATGAGATGCTTGGCGAAGGGAACGGCTTCAGGGCGCTCTCCTTGGACAACCGGCGGACCGCCTGGGCTGAAGACGAGGCAGATTTAGTCCCCAATCCGATGGGGGATCCTGGGAGTGATGGTCTGCCACGGGACCTCCTGGTCAGGGAACGCCAAGCTCTGCTGGGGCAAATCATCGACACCCTCCCCTCGGATGAGAAGATGGTCATCGGGCTCTACTATCAGGAGGGTCTGACGATGAAGGAGGTCGGGGCGGTCTTGGATGTATCCGAATCCCGCGTGTCACAGCTCCACAGCTCGGCGGTTCTCCGGCTCCGGACGCGCCTTCGCCACCACGGGATCGGACGTCAGGATCTCATGTAAGGGCGATTGCCCCTCAGGGGTGAACCGCGGGGCGTCTGCTATCCTCGGCGCCCCGCGCCCGTTGGGGAGATGTCGAGCTCTGCGAACGGTTTCGGCAACGTCTCGGAGGAAGGGGTGTCCCACCCTTTGGGGAGACAGCCCCGATGCCTGGATGACAGGGCGTCGGGGGCGGACGTCTGATGGAGCCGCACGATTGGCGATCGACGGGGCGGCCGTGGACAGTGAGGCAAGCGGTATGCTTCGGGGGGATGGTCCCCCCGGGGGGGAAATAACCATGGTGGCGGATATCTCTTCGGAGGGTCCAGGGCAGATCCTCCCTTCCGAGAGAGTCCCCCTGGACCGCGAGTCGGGGGGCTCCCGTCGGGCCAGGCCCGCTCATGGCGAAGTGATCGCTCAGTTACAGCGTGAGAGGAACCTGTACGCCAAGACGCTGACTGAAATCTCCCGACGCTATGAGGAAAAGATCGAGGAGCTCACTCACATCCGTCGGACCTCAGATGTCCTCCGGGATGCATTGGACTTGGACAGCACATGTCGGGCCCTGGTGGAGAGTGTCCTGGAGCGGATCAGGGCAGAGGGATGCACGCTGATGCTCATGGACGATGCCTCCGGCTCGCTCGAGGTGAAAACCGCCGGGTGCTCAAGAGATGGGGGGGACACAGCTTCCGGAGACGAGCGTGACTTGTCTGTCACCTTCCCCTTCCAACAGGATGCAGTGCGTCGTGCCGTGTCCGAGAAGAGGCCGATCCTCGCCACGGATACGGGAGACGGGAAATTGCCGTCGCTATACCTCCCGATCGTCAGCCGTGATATGGTTATCGGCCTGTTCGCGCTGCACCACCTCGGCCCCGAAGTATTCAATGATAACACGATCCGGATCCTAACCATCCTCCTAAACCACGCCGCGGTAGCCGTCGAAAAAGCCCGACTCTATCAAGATCTCAAGGAGTATTCAGAGGATCTGGAGGCCAAGGTGGGGGAGCGAACCCAGGAGCTCCAGATGCTTATCGAACGATTGGAGGAAGCTTCCCGACATAAATCCCAATTCTTGGCCAACATGTCTCATGAACTCCGAACGCCATTGAATGCCGTCATTGGCTTCTCGGACTTGCTCCTGACCCAGGCCTTTGGCCCCTTGAACGAGAAGCAGGCTCGGTACGTGAACCACGTCCTTACGAGTGGTCAGGACCTGTTGGTCCTGATCAATGACATCCTGGATCTTTCCAAGATTGAAGCGGGCAGGATGGAGCTTTATCCCCAGGCGGTCCCTATCGAGGAAAGCCTGAAGGCCTATATCGATATGGTAAGGCCCCTCGCTGCGAAGAAGGACTTGGTTATGACCTTCAGCGTGGAGCCGGACACCGTCCACATTTGGTGCGACCATGTGCAACTGAGGCGGATCATGTACAATCTCCTCTCGAATGCCGTCAAGTTTACCCCAGCTGGCGGAACTGTAGCGGTCTCCGCCCGATGCGTTCAGGGTTCAGCGTTCAAGGTTCAGGAATCGAAGGAACCTGACCATGAACCATCGACCATGAACCATGAACCACGCGGAGATTTCGTAGAAATCCGCGTGCAGGATACCGGGATCGGGATTAGTCCAGAGGATCAGGCGCGGATCTTTCTGGAATTTGAGCAGGTGGCAGGCTCACACCAGCGCCAGCTGCAGGGGACTGGTTTAGGGTTGACCCTGACCAAAAAGCTGGTGGAGCTTCACGGGGGGAGAATCTGGGTCGAGAGCGAGGTGGGAAGGGGAAGCACCTTCACGTTTGCTCTTCCGAGGTAGAGTCAGGATTCCTGAATAAGCGGCCACCGCGGCTCTCGATGATTTGAGCCCCTCAGCCACGGTCGAGACCAAAACCAGAGAAATCCCCCCACCCAACTTTCTACTTGACATCCCGACCCTCCTACCCTAAACGTTTTGGATTGCGAAACGACCATGGCCGTCTCACCGGGGTCCACGTGCGTTGTCCGGGGCTTCCCTCGCAGAGGGCAGCCGTTATTGCGACAATCCTCCAACGAGAAGATCTCGGTCCGGGGTGGATTACGAGCGTCGTGACTACCCCTCATGGCCTGGTAGTTGCTGAAAATGGGTTGTGTAGGGTATACTAAGAGATACCAGCCGGTTCAGGCCCCTCGCGGTCTACGCACAATCATTGGGACTTTTCGAGAAATCTCGTGCTTCAGGCGCGAGGTAAGGCGAGAGTGGCGGAATAGGCAGACGCGCGGGATTTAGGATCCCGTGGGTAAAACCGTGGGGGTTCAACTCCCCCCTCTCGCACCAGAGAAGGAGCAATGAAGGTTAGCGTAGAAGAGCTATCGGGATGCAAGCGAGCCCTGACCGTGGAGGTCCCGCCCGACGCGGTCCGCCCCACGGTGGAGGGCGTGTATCGGAAGCTGAGTCAGCGCGTCGCGCTTCCGGGCTTTCGGCGCGGGAGAGTACCCCGGGGTATCCTCGAGCATCGGTTCAAGGACGAGATCCGGGAAGAGATCCTGCAGGAGGTGATTCCGTCCACCTATCGGCAGGCTCTTGAGGAGTCCCAACTGGCCCCGGTGGGTCTTCCCACCGTCGAGGAGGTCTCTTTTCAGCTGGGGGAGCCACTCCGGTACCGGGCCGTCGTGGAGGTCAAACCTCTCCTCGAGATCACAGACTATCAGGGGGTGACGGTCTCCCGGAAGAAGGTGGAGGCTACCGACCAGGAGGTGGAAGACCACCTTAAGGCCCTCCAGGAGCAAGCGGCAGAGTATGTCCCGATGGAGGGCTGGCCGGCCTTCAGGGAAGACCGGGTGATTGTCGATGCACAGGGTTTCTTTCATGGGAAGCCCGTGAAGGACCTTCAGGTGGAAAATTTTCCCTTGGAGTTGGGAGCGGGACAGTTGCTTCCAGGGGTGGACGAGCGGCTGGCGGGCGTCCAAAAAGGGGAGGTCCGAGATGTCCCGGTGAGTTTTCCCCCCGACGACCCCAGGAAAGACCTGCGGGGCAAGGAGATCCTGTTTCGGTTCACCGTGAAGGAGATCAAGAAGAAAAAGGTTCCGCCCCTCGATGACACTTTTGCCAAGGCTGTGGGTGAGTGCGAGACATTGGTAGAGCTCCGGGATAAGATTCGTCAAGAGCTTCTCAACAAAAAGGAGCGCGAGGAGGAACAACGACTCAAGTGGGAGGTGGTCGAGAAGATCGCGGCCGCCCACCCCTTCGACGTCCCTGAAGGTATGGTCCGCCGTGAGATGGAGGGGATTCTTCATGAATTTTCCCGCACGGTGGGGGCCCGTCCAGAGCGACTCGAGGGAGACGTCTCTTTCCGCTTGAAGGTAGAAGAGTCCGCCCGGAAGCGAGTCAAGCACACCCTGATCCTGGAGGCCGTCGTCCGGCAAGAAGGGATTGCGGTCGATCCCGAGGAAGTGGAGGCCGAGGTAGAACGGCTCGCCTCGGTAACGGGCCAGACGCCAGATGAGCTTAAAGCACACCTCGACCGCGAAGGGCGCATGGAAGCGCTCGGAGCGAGTCTCGTTGAGCGGAAGGCCCTCAATTTTCTCTTTGCTCGGGCGAAGGTTCTGGACAATCATGACCTCATTACCCTCCCGTAAAGGGAGGAGCCCCGGTTCCGGCCGGGGGGGGAGAGGGAATTCGACTATGTATCTCGTGCCCATGGTAGTGGAACAGACAAACCGGGGAGAGCGCGCCTACGACATTTTTTCCCGCCTGTTGAAGGATCGGATCGTCTTCCTGGGGGAGGGCATTGACGATGTCGATGCCAACCTGATCATCGCCCAGATGATCTTCCTGGAAGCTGAAGATCCGGAGAAAGACATCCACATGTACATCAATTGTCCGGGTGGTTCCGTCACGGCAGGCCTCGCCGTCTACGACACGATGCAGTATATCAAGCCGGACGTGGAGACCATCTGCATGGGGCAGGCAAGCAGCATGGGGGCCCTCCTCCTTTCGGCGGGAAAGAAGGGGAAACGCTACTCGCTGCCTCATGCCCGGATCATGATTCACCAGCCTCTAGGCGGGGTGCAGGGGCAAGCGACGGACATCGATATCCAGGCGCGGGAGATCCTCCGGGTCCGAGACGAGGTGAACAGCATCCTTGTCACACACACGGGCCAGACCCTTGAGAAAGTTCGGCAAGATACGGAACGAGATTTCTTCATGACCGCCGATCAGGCGAAGGAGTACGGCCTCCTCGATGAGGTGATCATCTCCCGGGACGCGGGGGGGGTTCCAACTGAGACGCGGGTGCGCGGGTAAAAACAACAGGAGAGGGAAATGGCCAAGCCGATCAAACAGGGCGGAAAGCTGACGTGCTCCTTCTGTGGCAAGAACCAGGATGATGTCCGCAAGCTGATTGCCGGCCCCACTGTCTACATTTGCGATGAGTGTATCGAGCTCTGCAACGACATTATCGCCGAGGAACTCGAGGAGGAGCGCGGCAAGGCCCTGGGTGATCTTCCCAAGCCGGCAGGCATCAAGGCCATCTTGGACCAGTACGTGATCGGGCAGGAGCGGGCCAAACGGACTTTGTCGGTAGCCGTGTATAACCATTACAAGCGCATCAGCGCCCGGGCCCGTTTTGACGATGTAGAGCTTGGCAAATCCAACATCCTCCTCATCGGCCCGACGGGCTCGGGGAAGACGTTGCTCGCCCAGACGTTTGCAAAGATCCTGGATGTTCCCTTCACCATCGCCGATGCCACGACGCTCACGGAAGCGGGATATGTGGGGGAAGATGTAGAGAACATCATTCTTCGTCTTCTTCAGGTGGCCGACTACGACATCGAGCGCGCGGAACGGGGGATCGTATATATCGACGAGATAGACAAGATCGCCCGGAAATCCGAAAATCCCTCTATCACCCGTGATGTGTCCGGGGAGGGAGTCCAGCAGGCCCTGCTGAAGATCCTCGAGGGGACCATCGCCAACGTTCCGCCCCAAGGGGGACGGAAACATCCCCAGCAGGAGTATCTCCAGGTTGATACCACCAATATCCTCTTCATCTCTGGAGGTGCCTTTGTGGGGTTGGAGAAGATGGTCGAGGCCCGGATTGGCCAAAAGGCCATGGGCTTCCGGGCTACCGTTCAAGGGCGGCGCGAAAGGAGGATCGGGGAAACCTTAGCCGAAGTCCAGCCTGAGGACCTTCTCAAGTACGGTCTGATCCCCGAGCTGGTCGGGCGGCTTCCGGTGGTGGCCGCGCTCCACGAGCTCGACGCAGCAGCCCTGATTCGGATCCTGGTCGAGCCGAAGAATGCCCTTCTCAAGCAGTACCAGAAGTTTTTCGGCTTCGAGGGGGTCAAGCTGACGTTCCTCGAGGAGGCGGTGCAGGCCGTGGCACACGAAGCGGTGCGCCGAGACACCGGAGCCCGAGGTCTTCGGTCTATCCTTGAGGATATCATGTTGGATGTCATGTACGAGATCCCCTCCCTGACCGGGGTGGCCGAAGTCATCGTCGGTCGGGAAGCAATCTTGGAGCGGAAACGGCCCATCCTGCTCTACCACAAAAAGAAGGCCGAAACGGCATAGCCTTTTCCTGGCGTGCATCGTTTTGGGCTTCCTTCCCCCTTTTTCCTTGACACTCTACGCTGTGTCCAGTAGGTTTTGTTGTGCATGTATATCCCTCCCCAGAGGGTGGTGCATGACCTCAAAGCAACCTATCTGGACTATTGCTCTGCTTCTTCTGGTGCCGTCGCTCGTCTTGGGGGCGTGTGCGAGTGGTCCCTCCCTGCAGCCTGCGGCCGACGCGGAAGGTCTGTTCTGGCGGGCCAACTACGATTTCATGCGGGGGCGGTATGAAGAGGCTCGGGAGAAGCTCCGCCTCTTTGTCACCCAGTTTCCCGACAACCCGGCCGTGCCTGAAGCCCGACTCGGGATTGCCAGGACCTACTTTGAAGAGGGCAATTACGGACAGGCACGGGTCGAGTATGAACGCTACCTGGCACTGCATCCTCGCCATGAGCGCCTGGATGAGGCCTTGTACTACATCGGTCTCAGTTACTTCCAGCAGATGGAAAAGGTGGGCCGGGATCAGACCGCCACCGGGCGGTCGGTCGTCGCCTTTCGAAGACTAATTACTGAAGTCCCCGGCACGCCATACGGAGAAGATGCAAAGGCAAAAATCTTCATCGCCCGCCGCCGCCTGGCGGCACAAGAATTCTATGTTGGCCTCTTTTACCTCAAGCGGGACAAGTACAAGGCGGCCATAGGCCGCTTCCAGTGGTGCCTGGACCAGTACCCCGGCACGGGCCTCGAGCCCAAGGCCCTCTACCATATTGGCGAGGCCTACACCCATTTTGAGGAGAATCAAAAGGCCGAAGCAGTCTACCGGCAGGTCCTGGAGAAATACCCCGACTCTCGTTGGGCGGTGGAGGCTGGAGACCGCCTCGGGGTCCAGGTGGTGGTCCAAGCGCAGAGCGAAGACGACAAGTACCCCGATGAATCCAGTGGGGGACTAGGGGGCTTTTTCGAGGAATCCTGGGATGAAATTAAGGCCGCCTTCCGGAACACCCTGAGATCCCCCACCATCGAGTAATCCCTTCGACATGGATCCCCCCCAGTTAAGGCAGCAAATCCAAAAGGCGACGGTCCTATTTCAGTCGGGGCGGTACGACGAGGCGGAGGCTTTGCTCCTCGAAATTGTCAAGCGGACTCCTCTGTATGCCAATATTTACAATATGTTGGACTTCATCTATTCCCAGCGCAATGTCCCGGAGAAGGCTGTGGAACTGTTCCGCCAAGCCCTGAGCATTAACCCCGCGTACACCGAGGCGCGACTCAATCTCGCTATCACGTTGGCCGACATGGGGGCGTACACCGATGCCCTTCAGGAGTATGGGGTGGCCAAGGACCGAGAGCAGGCCAAGGCCCCTACACTCCCCACGCATGCCCAAGCACGACTGGCGAATGCCCATGCAGAACTTGCCAAGGCCTACCAGGAACTCAGTCTCTATCCTCAGTCGGTTCAGGAGTATGAAAAGGCCATCGCCTTAGCCCCCAATTTTCCTGATCTTCATTGTAACCTGGCGCGGTGTTACATGGAGGCAGGAGATCCGGACCGGGCACAGGCCGCCCTGGAAAGGGCATTGGAGCTTCATCCCGCGTATGCCGATGCCCTCGTCCAGCTGGGGGTTCTCCATTATCAGCGCCGTGAGACCTCCGAGGCTGTTTCCGTCTGGGAAAGGACCTTGACCTCCGATCCGGGCAACGTGTTAGCCCAGATCTACCTGCGCATGGCCCGGGAGGGGGGGGCGGGAGACTGACCCCGCTGCCCATGACCTCGATCCTGGCAGAGACTCGTCGGCTCCTCACCACCCATGGACTTCGGCCCAAGAAACGCTTGGGCCAGAGCTTCCTCGTTGACCGAAACATCCTGGGAAATATCCTGAAAGCGGGGGAGGTACACCGGGGGGATCGAGTCTTGGAGATTGGGGCTGGGGTCGGGACGCTGACCCATGCCTTAGGCGAGCGCTGTCGTCGGATCGTCGCAGTCGAAATCGACCCCAAGCTCTTTCAGATCCTTCGAGAGGTCCTTGGAGACAAAACGCAGGTGACCCTCGTGCATGGCGATGCGCTGCGTCTTGACTTCGGGCACCTCTTGGGGGAGGAGAGGCCCTGGAAAGTCATCGCGAATTTGCCTTACTCCATTGTGACTCCCCTCATCACGCGCCTGCTTAACCTCACTAATTGTTTTTCTCTCCTCCTCCTGATGGTGCAGGAGGAGGTGGCAAAGCGGTTAATAGCTTCCCCTGGGAAGAAGACCTACGGGTCACTCACCGTCCTGGCCCAGTATTACGCCGATGTTCGGATGGTGGCTCGCGTCCCTCGGAGCGCCTTTTATCCCAGGCCCCGGGTCGACTCGGTGCTGTTAAGACTTGAGCCCCTCCCGGCACCCCGCGTAGCCCCAAGGGATCCCGCCCTATTCTTCCGTCTGGTCCGAACCGCCTTTACTCACCGGCGGAAGACCCTACAGAACTCCCTCATGCGATCAGGGTGGGTCTCTCTGGATCGGGAGGAAATTCAGGCGATCCTGAAGCGGACAGGCATTGACCCCCATCGCCGTGGAGAGACATTGACCTTGCAGGAGTTTCGGGTACTGGCAGATGAACTCCTCACGGAAATTAAGGGTGTGGCGGCCTAATGGCTCTCGCGGGCCATAGTTCACGGTTCAGGGTTCATGGTTCACAGCCAGCACGCTGGGACGCCAGGAGGCCAGGAGGCCAGGAGGCCAGGAGGCCAGGAGGCCAGGAGGCCAGGAGGCCAGGAGGCCAGGAGGCCAGGAGGCTAGGAGGCTGAGACGGCTTCCTAGGGGGGTTTGCTGATAGCGGATGGCTGACTGC
>Ga0255057_10000820_pt1 | contig 17900 bp, 20 predicted proteins | sample Cases_109_6_MG_FD_189022 | JGI IMG/M metagenome (GOLD analysis project Ga0255057, IMG submission 189022) | Seawater microbial communities from Amundsen Gulf, Northwest Territories, Canada - Cases_109_6 | ecosystem: Environmental > Aquatic > Marine > Gulf | place: Canada: Northwest Territories... | reverse complement strand
TTCTGTTCCAAACTCTACCGGCAGATGTACGCCAACACCGGAATCGCCACCGACAGCGCCAGGGTCACTCGCTCCACGCAATGGGCCCGCCTGTTGGCGAAACCTTGCCGTCGGCTGTTCCAGTCCGCCCCCATGCCCAACCTGCAAGTCCCGGAGCCGCCCGACCTTCCAGTCCCGGAACTGCCGCTGCCGGCTATGGAAGAGAGGCTGGAAGCCTAGTACCGCCTGCGAGTCCGACCGGCAGTAGGCGGTACCATCAGCGCTAGCGATCGAAGCTATAGGTCCCTGACATCGGACCACTGCACTCGTCGTCCACCTGGACCTCGCCCGACACCGATGTCCCACCCTCGGTGATGACACCCGACCCGCTCACTGTTCCGCCGCAGCCCCCAAGGATCTCGTAAGGGCCCGAGTAGGTGAACTCGTTACCCACGATCGAGCCGCTCACCGACCCTTCGATCATCTCGGGGTCGCTCAAAAGGAATGTGCCCGTCACGCCACCCCCAGGGGCGGTGTTCAAATCGACGGTTCCGCTGAACGATCCACTGTCCAAGACGTAGGTCGCATCGTAGGTGCCCGAGAGGTTGTACGCATAACCCGGGTCCCCTGGCTGGGGGTTCCCGGCGCACGCACCGCACAGGACGGCCATGGCGGTCGGGATCACTCGCCGCGCGTGAAGCATGCTCCCTCCTTTTTGGTTTCCTGATCGTCGACTTCGCCCGGGGTACCTCCCCAAGCGGCCGTTTTGCGCGGGAACGAGCGGAGACCCCGCAGGGACCGAAGGTCACGAGGAGGCTCCGCGAGTGGAGCGCCGGCCGCGCGGGGAAGTACCCCGCGCCACCGCCGATGAAGAACTAGCCGCCGATTTGCGACATCGTGCCAAGCACCTCGATCTCCCCCACCGTCAGATCGGGGTGGGCGGCCCACTTGCGATCCAACTCGGCCTGGATCGCCGCCGCCAGCTCGAGATCGGAGCCGCCGCCGCGTAAGATCGATTTCAGGTCGGCTAGCTTGGGGCCGTAGAGGCAGTTTACGAAGTAACCGTCCGCGGTCAGCCGCAATCGGTTGCAGGCGCCACAGAAGTGATGGCTGACGGCGGTGATGAACCCGATTCGGCCCACGTGTCCCGGCACGTGGAACGGTCGCGCCGGTCCGCCGTCCCACGGCAGCGGCTCGAGCGTGTACCCCGCGGCTTCGATCATGCGCCGGGTCTCATCGCCCGACACGTACTCTGGCTGGAGCTGGTTCTGCTGACCGTACGGCATGTACTCGAGAAACCGAACGTCGAACTCGCGGTCGCGGGTCAGCTCCACAAACGCGGGCGCCTCTTCGTCGTTTAGGCCGCGCATCACCACGCAGTTGAGTTTGAGCGGCCGGTACCCGAGCTCGTAGGCGGCCTCGATCCCAGCCCATGTGTGATCGAACCGATCGCGTCGCGCCATCTCACGGAACGTCGCGCGATCGAGCGTATCGAACGAGATGTTGAGCCCCGCCAACCCTGCGGCCTGCAACGGAATAGCCAGCTCCGCCAATCGGAGCGCGTTGGTCGTCATGTGGAGCTTGGCCTCCGGGCAGCGCTCGTGAACCATCCCTACCAACGTCGGTAGGTCACGACGCAGCGTCGGCTCGCCACCGGTGAAACGGATCTTGCGCACCCCCCGGTCGTAGAACAGTCCGGCCAAACGGGTGATCTCCTCGAAGCTCAGGATCTTTTCCCGCGCCAGCCATTCCAATCCTTCTTCGGGCATACAGTAACGGCACCGAAGATTGCACCGGTCAGTAACCGATATCCGCAGATAGTCGTGCGTCCGGGCGTGAGTGTCGGTCCACGTTAGTTGGCTATCACGCACCGATTGAAGCTGCTCCAGTTGCACTTGTGTCGAGTTCATAGCAGAACGGTAAGTTAGCCCCCGAAACCGCTGGGCCGCACGGTTGACCTAGCCCCTGGACTGATTGTGATAACTCTCAACTCCCTCCGCCCCGATAAAGTCCGCGTCATCACGTTTGATTGCTACGGCACCTTGATCGACTGGGAAGGTGGCATCTGGAACGCTTTCCGCCAGGCCGCAGCCGAGGACGGAGTTCAACTCGATCGGCAGCAGGTAATCGATGCTTACCACGCTGTAGAGCCGATGATCGAGAGCGCGGAGTTTCGTCCCTACCGTCACGTACTCACCGAGACTGCTCGCCGCGTGGCCGGAGAGTGCCAGTGGACGATCTCACCCGACAAAGCCGAGTTCCTGCCCCGCAGCCTGGCCGCGTGGCCACCCTTCCCCGACACCAACGCCGCGCTGGTCAAGCTGGCTGACCAATTCCGACTCGGGGTGCTGTCAAACGTGGACGAGGATCTGTTCGAGGCGACCCGAGCGCTGCTCGACGTCGAGTTCGATTTCTGGGTTACCGCCGACCGAGTCGAATCGTACAAGCCGGATCTCGCGCATTTCGAAGCCGCGCGCCCGTTCGTCGGCGATTCTGGAGGGTGGCTGCACGTCGCCCAGAGCCTGTTCCACGATGTGGCTCCGGCAAATGCACTGAACATCCCCGTGGTGTGGATAAACCGAAAAGCCGAGCAACGACCCAAGGACAGCCCGTTACCCGACCTCGAGCAGCCGAACCTCGAGTCGCTCGCCGACTGGCTCGTCGGCTAGGTGGGTGATCGCGAGGAGTGAGTGCGGCGCTGGTCTAGCCGGCCGCCGAGCGCTCCAGCGCTTCCAGAATCTCGCTCTTCTTGTAGCGGCGGCGGCGTGTCGGGGTGTAGTAGACCTTGACCCCGTATTCGCCCAACCGTCCGTTCTTCTCGAGCCGGCGCAGCGTGCTGATCGAGACTCCGAGCAGCCGAGCCGCGTCGCCGATCCTAAGGAATACGGGTTCTTTGTCGGTCATTTCTCCTCCCTGCGGCGTCAATCGCCCCTTTCTTGGGACCTCGTCCGAGCGAGCTTGAACAGCTATGATCAAGTATAGTTAGGAATCTGTTCATGGTCAATTCCGCGGCTTCGTGTCTGGTCCCGACCGAATCAAGTAGCTGAGGTGCCTTCCCACCGATGAGCCCCACGGTCGACCTGTCGATCGTCATCCCGTTCCTCGACGAGGCGCCGAACCTGCGCCCCCTCCACGCCGAGCTGGTCCCGGTGCTGGACGCGCTCGGACCCCAGTGGGAGCTCGTATACGTAGACGACGGCTCCACCGACGACGGACCGGCGATCGCCGCTGCACTGGCCGCGGCCGATCCGCGGGTGCGATCGGTATCGCTGACCAGAAACTACGGGCAATCGACAGCGTTGATCGCCGGCGCCGAAGCGGCCCGCGGCCGGTGGATCGCGACGCTCGATGGGGATGGCCAGAACGATCCCGCCGACCTGGCGGTCCTCTGGCCGGTCATCGAGAGCGGTGAGGCGGAGATGGCCAACGGCGTTCGCGTACGGCGCGTCGATTCATGGGTGCGACGGGTCTCGTCTAGGATCGTCAACGCGACGCGAAACCGACTGAGCGGAGACACCGTGACGGACGTCGGGTGCTCGCTCAGGATCTTCCCCCGTCAAGCGTTCTTAAGCGCGGTACGGTTCGAGGGCATGCATCGTTTCCTGCCGACGCTATTGCGCATGCAGGGGGTGACGATCGTTGAGCGGGAGGTCTCACATCGGCCGCGGCAAGCGGGCGAATCGAAGTACGGGATTAATAACCGTCTGTGGCGCGGGTTGGCGGATCTGTTGATGCTGCGGCGGCTGCGACGACACTCCATCGATTACCAGATTCGGGAGCCTTCGGGCGCTACCCCGGGAAAGGAGGCCCCCAAGTGACCGCAGGACAGTTGTGGGTTACGATCGGCCTGCTGGGCCAGGTGTGTTTCTTCGGTCGTTTCTTCGTCCAGTGGGTCGCCAGCGAACGCGCCGGCCGAAGCATCGTGCCGCGCGCGTTTTGGTACTTCTCGATCGCAGGCGGGATGATCCTGCTGAGCTACGCGATCTGGCGCCGCGACCCGGTGTTCGTGCTCGGGCAATCCGGCGGTTTGTTCGTGTACCTGAGGAACTTGGTGCTACTTCGGCGCGAGGACGCTGCCGCGTGAGGCGACCGCTGCCGGTTCTGTTGGTGGCAGCTGCGACGCTCTTGCTGTGGCACCTCGGGGCGTACGGCCTCTGGGAGTCGACCGAGGCGCGTTACGCCGAGATCGCCGCCCGCATGGTGCGCAGCGGCGACTGGATGACGCCGCGCCTCAACCACATCATCCACTTCGACAAACCTCCGCTCACCTACTGGGCGACTGGTATCGGCTTGACCGTTTTTGGCATCGACGAGCTGGGCGCCCGCATCGGGCTCGTCGTGGCGGCGCTTGTGGTGCTCACGGTGACGTATCGCTGGGCGGCCGAGACAGGTCCGCCGGCGGCAGCGTACGCCTTTCTTTGCTTGTTGAGCGCCCCGATGTTCTTCGCGCTCGCGCGCAGTGTGACCAGCGACCTGTACCTGACGATGTGGGTCGTGCTGGCGGTGGATGCAGCGCGCCGCGCCACCGGCCCGACACGCGCTCGCAGTTGGCGATGGCTGGCATGGGGAGCGGTCGGAGCGGGGTTCTTGACCAAGGGTCCAGTGGTGCTGTTGTGGACCGTCGCGCCGGCGCTCGCATGGGCGGCGTTGACCGACGGTTGGGGCCGCCTGCGACGATTGTGGGATCCGATTGGCGTGGCACTCGCGCTCGCAATCGCGCTTCCGTGGTATGTGGTCTCCGCCGCTCGTCACCCACAGTTGATCGACTTCTGGCTCGGTGTCCAAACCGTTGGCCGCATCACGGCGCCATATGAAGGCGAGCGCGCACCGGTATGGTTCTTCCTCATCACTGTTGTCTGGGCGGCTGGGCCCTGGATCGTGCCGGCCACGCTCGAGCTGGTCCGTCGACGGCCGCGACTGAACGTGCCCTACGTCGTCGTTTGGGCCGTGTTCCCGCTGCTGATTTTCTCTTTGTTTCCGACCAAGCGAGCCAACTACGCGTTGCCGATGCTACCCGCCGTGGCGCTGCTCGCGGGATCGTGGTGGGCGGCGGCGGGGGAGCGGTCTCACGCCCGTGTCATAACCCGAGCACTGGGCGCGGTCACGCTCGCCTTCGGTGCTGGCCTCCTGATCGCCGCTTTTCGCGGCGAGCTGCCCGATCCATTGCGCGTGGTCGGCCTCATCGCCGGACCGGTGTCGATCGGTGGCGGGCTAGTGGCCATCGTCACCACGAGATGGCAGCGGTTCGATCTGGCGTTTGCGGGTTGCCTGGCGCCGCTGTTGGTCCTCTATCTAGCGGGCTACGCCGTGCTGGGCGATCCACGCGTCGAAGCGTTCCTCAAGATTTCACGACCGCTCGCGGTCGCGGTGGCCAAACATCAGGTGGGTGACGAACCGATCGTCTCCTTTCGCGGTTGGCCAAGGGCGTTCCCGTTCTACCTGAACCAACGACTGATCACCGTAACCACCGAGGGGCGCGAAACCCGGTTCGAGGACGACACGTCGTGGCGGGCGTACGTGTTCACCGACGACGACGCCTTCTATTCACGCTTTCGAGATCCTCGGAGAGCGTTGTTCGTCATCCCACGCCGCAGGCGGGAACGGATCGCGGCACGGGCGGGCGTGCCGGTGGTAACGCTGGCGGCCACGCGTCGGAATCTGCTCGTGACCAACCGTCCGACACCGTCGGAGGCGCTGGCCGACCCTTGATCAGGCGTAGCCCAGCTCGTCCAACCGTTCTTCGTCCAACCCGAAGAAATGGCCGATCTCGTGGAGTACGGTTACCCGCACTTCCTCGACGACTTCGTCCTCCGATTCGGCCCAATCCAGCAGCGGTCGGCGGAAGATCGTGATGTGGTCGGGGAGCAGCACATCGTCGTGCAGTCTCTCGATCAGCGGCACGCCTTCGTACAGCCCGAACAAAACATCTTCGGGATCATCCGGGTCGAGACCCATCGACGTCAGGAGGTCCGGATCAGGTGTCTCCTCGATCACAACCGACACGTTCTCGAGGTGCTCCTCGAACTCGGCCGGCAGCCGGTCCAACGCCTTCGACACGAGCGCTTCGAATCGCTCGGGTGATACGTCGAGCAAGGAGTGGCGCGGTTAGGAGGCGGCCGGCTTCGGTGCCACCACGCGGTCTGCGTACTGCGCCAGCAGCGGCATGCGCCACTTCTGGCCCGAGTAACCCTTGATCAGGCAGATCACCCACAGGATCAATGCGCCAATAATGAGAAAAATCCAGATCAAGAAACCTATCAGCGTACCGATGATCGGGATGATGGTCGACAAGATCGTCGAGAACACCGTGAAGACGACCCACAGCGCGACCCATGCGACCCCGAAGACGATCGACTGGGCAGCATGCCACCGGATGACATCGTCCTCCTTCTCCATGAGAAACAGCACGATCCCGGTGATTGGCGGAACGATATAGCTCAACAGTCCCCCGAGCTTGGGGTCCAAGCCGGTGGTGTCCGACGACGAGGCCTGTTCGTTCAATGCGTACCTCCCTGCTGGATTGCGAGTCAGCCACACGATAACCCCTCGCTGCTCATCCCGGGAGGGTCGGGTACCGGACGTGAAAGGCGTATCGGACTGGTATTCTTCTACACAGGAGCCTCGAGGTGCGAGATGACCTCGGCTTCGACCGAGAACGGAGCTGCCCCGGCGGAAAAGCGCTGCTGAAGCTCGAACGCGTGGCGTTCTAGTTCGATGGCCCAGTAGCTGTACCCCGAAGCCACCCACTCCTCCAAGTACCGATGCATGAATCCCACCAGCCCGAGGCGCGTGTACTGCGCGACGTGCACGCACTCGTGAAACACGTTCGGAATCTGCTCTTCCTCTGATACCGGGTCGGTCGCGACGACGATCGTATCGACGAACGTGATGCCCCATAGGTAGTCGAAGTCGAGCGGTAGCTCGCGGACGCGGTCGATCATCGCCAGTGGCCATGGCGGGTCGATGCGCGGAACCTCGCGCATCCGAACCGGGGCCAACGTTCGGGCATCGAAATAAGGTTTGAGCCGCGCCATCGTGTCTTTGTCTAGCGGCCGCGCGAGCGGTCGGTGTACCGCGCGCTGGCCGGCGATCCACGCGGCGGCGCGGCGAGCCAACCACCGGCTTTGGACGACACCGTCAGCGAGACCCACTAAGCCAGCACCCAATCGAACACGGCGATCTCCGGTGGAGCGCCGAACCGTACCGGCACGATGACCGTCCCTAGTCCCGGCGACACGTAGAGATGGGGCTCGCGATCGCGATACCAACCCTCGACGTAGCGGCCGCTTCCGCGGGGACGGACGGGCGCGTATCCCAAGACCTGCACCTGGCCCCCGTGAGTGTGGCCGGACAACATCAGGTTGGGGGTCCACGTCGTGGCACGGAGGTGGTCCCGAAACTCCGGACAGTGCTGAAGCAACAAATGGTTGCCCGGTAACGGTTGATCGCGGACCGCCGACTCGTAATCGGCCTCGCCACCGATGTAATCGTCGAGCCCGGTGATTAGCAGCGAACGCTCCTGTTGTCGGTGCTCCACCGACTCGTTGACGAGCAACCGCGTGCCGTGGGAGGCATAGATCGCTTGCAGCGGCGCGATATCGTCGCCGAATATCCACCGCTCCCAGTTTCCGAGGATCGCGTATTTCTGCGGGCCCTCGTCGAGCCATTCGAGAAAGGTGGCCAATGCGTCCAACCTGTGTCGCTGATCGATCGAGTCACCGGTAACGACGACGATGTCGGCGTCGAGCGCGTTGACTTCGGCCGCGATCCGCTCGTGATATTCGCCCAGTCGCCGCAGGTGCAGGTCGGTAAGCTGAACGATCCTCAGGTGCTTGACCGCCCCGCCTCCGGACTTCGTTACCGAATGTCGGGTGACCGTCAAGCGGTGCGGCCCTAGTACCAAACCCTCCACGCCAAGCACGGACCCGACACCCGCGACGGAAAGCGCAGTCAGAAACCGGCGACGCGTCATCGCCGTCGGGAGCTTGCCGTCACTTTGCAAGAAGCGTCCGTATCAGGTCAGGGAGTGTCGCGGCCCGCCGCCGCCTTCGGGCGGTACCCAGAAGATGTTGCCGTACGGGTCGCGAATGTCGCACGTCTTGCAGTGCACGCAGTTCGACGGGTTGAGCTTGAGGTCGTCCAGCTCCCACTCATACACGTGAGCGGGGCAAAACTGGACGCACGGGTTGCCGTACTCTTGCGTGCACCGGTCTCGACAGACGTCGGTGTCGAGCACGACCAGATGACTCGGTTGGTCCTCGTCGTGGACGGCACCCGAGCTGTAGACGTCCGTGACCTTGTCAAACGTCAACCGACCGTCGAAGGGCTCCAGCTCTGGTAGCTCATTCTTGGCACAACCGTAGACCGCTTGCAGCGTCGCCATCGCCTCGTGGTCCGGCTCTGCGGGGAGCTCGTCCGCCCAATCGCGTCCCCCCGTCACCCACTGCAACCCGACCCGCAGCATCCCAACCCAGCGTCCACCCAACGCCATCGCTTGATGCACGTTGCGCACACCACGCAGGTCATCGCCGATGTACGACTCCTCCACGCCCCGTTCGTAGCCGACCAGCGTCTGACGCGATGCATCGCCATTTGTAATCGCTGTAAACGCTGTCTCGGCGGCCAGCATGCCACTCTTCATCGCCAGGTGAATCCCCTTCAGTTTCTGGCTGTTCAGTAGCCCGGCCGCATCGCCGAGCAACATCGCGCCGTGCACGGCGAGCCGCGGGACGGCGTAGTGTCCACCCAACGGGATTGCCTTGGCACCGTACTCGACGAGCTCACCGCCATCCAGTAGTTCACGGATCGCGGGGTGAGTCTTGAACTGCTGGAACTTCCGATGCGGATCGAACCACGGATCGGCCGCATCCAGCCCACCCACGTGGCCGATCGACACCAGGTTGTCGGGTAGGTGATAGATCCATCCGCCACCGAATTCGCGCGTACCCAGCGGCCAACCAATCGTGTGGATCACCGTTCCCAGGGCGTGCTTTTCGGGCGCGATCCGCCAGATCTCCTTGACACCGGTCTCGTAGGCCTGCGGGTTTCGGTTGGCGAGGCCTAGCCGCTTGACGATCTCTTTGGTCAAGTTTCCCCGAACGCCGTCGGCGATGACCGTGACCTTGGCATGAAGGTCGTACCCGGGCTCGTAGTTGGACTTGGATTGCCCTTGTTTGTCGATCCCCTGGTCGCGAGTCTGGGCGCCGATCACGCGCTCGCTGTCGTACAGCAAATGGTCGGCCGCAAATCCGGCGAAGATGTCCACCCCACCCAGCGTCTCGAGCTGCTCGGCCATCCACCGGCACACCTGGGAGAGCGAGACGATCCGCTTCCCATTGTTGACGAGCATCGGTGGCACAATGGGGCTGCGAATCGCGCGGCGCGGCGTCATATACCAGAAGCCATCGCGGGTGACCTTGGTGGAGACTGGAATTGCGTCGAGGTTCGCTTCGGGGAGCAGCTCTTCGAGCGCGCGTGGGTCCATGACCGCGCCGGATACCTGGTGCGCCCCGAACGTAGTCGCCTTCTCCAGCAGCAGAACCGACCGCTCCTGACCCGACTCCCGAACCAGTTGGGCGAGCCGGATGGCACACGCCAGCCCGGCCGGCCCACCCCCCACGATCAGCACGTCGACCTCCATCGACTCGCGCTCGACGTCGGCCAAGTTGAGCGTGACGAGCGGCGGCTCGATACGGGCGCTTGAGGGACGCGGATCGGCCATGGTCACGGACAGTAGCCGGGGGGTCGGGTCTCGGCAAACCCCATAAACATGCAAGGCGCTACCAGCAATCGAGTCAGTGGAATAAACGCCCAGCGGCCGTCGTCTCTTTTAGCGAATGCCAGGGGGGCGTCACGTCCACAGCCTGGCCCGATTCCCGGGAGCCCCCCTTCCGGGGATCACAAGCGGTTTCTGTTTGACCCGGCAGAAGCCGCATCTGGCGGCCCGCCCATATGTGGCGGGCCGCCAATCTCTTGGCCCCTCCGCGAACGCCCGGGTATCGTTCCCCGAACCCGAAACTAACGGAGGGCAAGTTGTACGGGGACGCGCTGGTGTTCGACGGCCACGTCGACACGCCGCTCAGAATCGCCGACGACGGGATCGATTTCGGGGCCCGACAGTCGGCCAGTCATGTCGATCTCCCACGCATGGTCGACGGTGGGCTTGACGCTGTTTTCATGGCCGCCTAGGTCGACCCTGCGGTTGGACCCGATCGCGCCTTCGCGCGGGCTCGAGACCTGCTCTCGCTGGTCCAGGAAACGGCCGCCGCACACCCCGACCGCCTGGTCTTCGCCACCAACGCCGACGACGTCGTTTCCGCTTCCGCCGAGGGGCGGATCGCCCTCTTGGCCGGCGTCGAGAACGGCGATGCGCTCGAAGAGCACATCGCCAACGTCGAGCGTTTGTACCATAACGGAGCCCGCTATCTGACGCTGACTTGGAAGCACACCAATGCCCTGGGCGACGCCGCCGGTGGTGAGCGCGTTCATGGCGGGCTGTCGCCGTTCGGGCGCGATGTCGTCGACGCCATGAACGACATCGGGATGCTCGTCGACGTGTCTCACGCTGCGCCGAGTACGTTCTGGGACGTGCTCCAGCGGTCGAAGGATCCGGTTGTCGTGAGCCACTCGGCCACCGAGATGTATGGGTCCCATCCGCGGAATGTCTCCGACGACCAACTACGAGCGATAACCGAAAACGGTGGTCTGGTCGGGATCAACTTCTTTTCCGATTACCTGACGCCTGGTGCTGCGGATGCTCCGGACTGGTCTGTGATCGTCGACCATCTGGAGCGGATCGTCGAGGTCGCTGGGGTCGAACACGCAGCGTTGGGCTCGGACATGGATGGCGTCCCGAGATTGCCAGCCGGGTTCAGCGGGGTCGAGGACCTCCCGCTGATCGGTGCCGAACTCGAGCGTCGGGGCCAGACCGGCCAGAATCTCCGAAAGATCCTCGGCGGCAACTGGTTGCGTGTTCTTGACAGGGTCGTCAGTGAGTGAGAGGGGACCGACCTTTTCGCCGTAGTGTAGATTGTAGATGGCCGTGCTACGCCTCCCGCGTCTAAAACTGGATTCGCGCATGATCAAACAAATCAAGTGGCGCCCACCCACGTGGGTGCTGATCGCATTCCCGATCCTCATTATCGGCGCCATCAGCATCGGGGTGTACTCGGTCATGCTCGAGCGCCGGGTGACCTCGAAGTGGGAGGGTCGCAAGTGGAATGTGCCGTCCAAGGTGTTCTCCGACGCCTTCTTGCTGTTCCCGGGTATGCCACTGAGCGACAAAGATTTCGAGACGCGCCTCAAGCGGCTGGGATATCTCGAGCAGGCGGGCGAGATCGACGAGCCAGGCGAATACGCGCAAAACGACGGCGAGTGGCTCGTCTATCTCCACGCCTTTGACTATCCGGACGGCACCAATCCGGCTTATCCGATTCGGATTCAGACTCGGGGTCGGGTCGTGCGAGGGATAACCAACGCACGCACCGGCGAGGAATTGACCAGCGCCGCACTCCAGCCGGAGGTCATCGGCGTAATCTTCGATCAACATATGGAGGATCGAACCCCGATCGACCTGGAAGAGATTCCGGCTTACGTCATCCAGGCGATACTGGCAGTCGAGGATGCAAGGTTCCATAGCCACCCTGGCCTCGATCCGATACGCATGGCCGGTGCCTCGCTGGTAAACCTCCGCGCCCGACGCACTATGCAGGGTGGATCGACGATCACACAACAACTCGTCAAGAACTACTACCTGACCTCCGCCCGTACCTACCGCCGCAAACTGATGGAGGCGGTAATGGCGATGATCCTCGAGGCGAAGTACCCGAAGGACGAGATTCTCGAGGCATACCTCAACGAGATCTATCTCGGTCAGCGCGGGGCCGCGTCGATCATGGGGATCGAGCAGGCGGCGCGATACTATTTCGGCAAGTCGGTTCGCGAGATCGATCTGCCGCAAGCTGCTACGCTGGCTGGGCTGATTCGCGATCCCGGCAGGTACAACCCCCACCGTCACCCCGAGCAGTCCCAGGATCGACGCGACCTGGTGCTCAAGCTGATGCACGATCAGAACCGGCTGACCGACGATCAGTTCGCGCGTGCGAGGGCCCAGCCGCTGAACATTCGCGGTGAGGATAGGCGCTTCAACGACGCTCCTTACTTCGTCGACTTCGTGCTCAGCGAGCTCGCCGATCGGTATCCGCGGCAGCTGCTCCAGAGCGAGGGACTGAGGATCTTCACGACCCTCGACATGGGGTCCCAGGTCGCCGCCGAGCGTGCGTTGGTGGAGGGTCTCGACCAGCTCGAAGAGGATTACCCACGCCTCAAGAAGCGCGCCGGCGAGCTGGAGGGCGCGCTGGTCGTCGTCGATCCGCGCACCGGTTTTGTGCGGGCGATGGTCGGCGGGCGCGACTATCAGACGTCGCAATTCAACCGTGCCGAGCAAGCACGGCGGCAACCCGGCTCGACGTTCAAGCCGTTCGTCTACCTAACCGCGTTTCTCGAGCCCGATCGCTGGAGCCCAGCCACGACGATCGATGACACTCCGTTCGAGGTCGTTTCCGGCGGCAAGGTGTGGTCGCCAAGCAACTACGACAACACATCTCACGGCCCTGTCTCGCTGCGCACGGCGCTTACCAACTCCATGAACATCGCGACCAGCCGATTGGCACTCGACGTGGGGCTGAACCGCGTAACCCGAACCGCTCGGGACGCCGGGATCGAAAGCCGGTTGCAGGCGGTTCCGTCGATCGCACTGGGTGCTTTTGAGGTGACGCCGCTGGAGCTGGCATCCGCGTACTCGACGCTCGCCAACGGTGGCATCCGAACCGAGCCGCTCTCGATCTTGGCAGCTATCGACGAACAGGGTCGCGTCTTGCAACACCGCGAGGTCAGCATGGACCGCGTGGTACCGGCCGACGCTGTGTACCTCGTCAACGACATGCTGAAGGACGTTTTCGATTCAGGAACCGCCCAACGTGCTCGCGCGCTCGGCTACTCGGGTCGGGCGGCGGGGAAAACCGGGACGACGAACTCCACTCGTGACGCCTGGTTCGTGGGATACACGCCCGAGATGGTAGCGCTGGTTTGGGTCGGCTACGACGACAACCAACCGATCGGTCTGTACGGCAGCCGAGCGGCGCTGCCGATCTGGGTCGACTTCATGAAGCGATCTGAGGTCGGCAATCGGAGCCCGGCGTTTCCCGCACCCAAGAACATCGTGATCGTCGAGGTCGACCCCGAGACCGGGGAGCTCGCTACCCCCGGTTGTCCGGCGACGCGTTTCGAGGTGTTCGTCGAGGGTGCCGAACCTCAGTACCGATGTCACCTACACGGAGATCAAGACGATGGGTGGTGGATCTTCTGAGCCCACGCTCGCCATGGTGTCTCGGGTTGATAGTACTCGCCATCGTCAGCTGCTCTCATCGTGGCGGCGATCGGACGGCGACTCCCAATACCGAACCGCCATCCGCTCGCGCCGAGACCCCCCCATCGACTATCGAACCCGAACCGCGAGAGATCTCGACTGACCGCGCCAACGCCGTTGACCCCGGCGTCGGGACGATGGCCCGCGAAGCCAGCCAGCGTGTCGTGGAGGAGGGCAAGGGGTTCCTTATCGCCGACCGCCCGCGCGATGCGGCCAGTCGGTTCGAACGCGCCACTCGCATCGATCCGACCAACGGCTTCGCGTACTACTACCTCGGCCGCGCCCGCGCCGAAGCGGGCGACCACCGCAGCGCAATTGGGGTGTTGGAGAAAGCCGAGTCGCTGCTCGGACCCTACCCGGAGTGGCGCGAGCGAGCCGTCTCCCTCGCCGAGTCGCTGCAAGGCGGATAGCTGCGCGGCTAAATGATCGACTGGAGCCGGGCCCGGGAACGAATGGTACGACGGCAGGTCGCCGCGCGCGGCGTGCGCGATCCGGCCACGCTGGGCTCGATGTGGGTCGTCCCGCGTCATGAGTTTGTCTTGCCCGAATACCTCGACCTGGCCTACGAGGATCGTCCTCTGCCGATCGGGTTTGATCAGACGATCAGCCAACCCTATATCGTGGCCTATATGACTCAGTCGGCGGAGCTGGGCCCCGACGATCGCGTGCTCGACGTCGGGGCAGGGTCAGGGTACCAAAGCGCGGTCTTGGGCGAGATCGCAGCCGATGTGTACTCGATCGAGATCGTCCCGCAACTGGCGGTTCGCGCCGGTCTCACACTGCGCCGACTCAGGTACCGCAACGTGAACGTGATCGCCGGTGACGGCCATGCGGGGTGGGAGCGCGCCGCGCCCTTTGACGCGATCGTCGTCGCGGCCGCTCCGGCTTCGATACCCGACGCGCTGGTCGAACAGCTGGCCGATGGCGGCCGCCTGGTGGCGCCGGTCGGAACCGGCGCTGACCAAACGATCTTCCGGCTTCGGCGGACGTCTGACGGCGTCGAATCGGAGGAGCTGATCTCGGTCCGCTTCGTGCCCATGACGGGCGACCATTGATAGCGCCTGGGCGGCGTTGGATCGGCGTAGGGGTCGCCACAGCCGTCGCCGCGATCGTTCTCGCGCTCTTCATGGGCGGATCGGACCCCCGTGTCCTGCCGATCGAGCCGGGCACCCAGTTCACATCCGATTTTGTGGAGACTTCGAGCCTCTACAGCGGGGTCAAGTACGCATTCTGGGCGACGGCGATTGTTCTGCGTTGGGGGACGCTGGTCGGTCTTATGGTATTGGGCGGTGGACGCGTTCTGGCTACCGTCGCGGCACGAGTTTCCAGTCGGTCGTCGGTGACAGCGTTTATTGTGATGGCGGTCCTGCTCGTGGTGCTGGCGTTGGTTACGCTGCCGCTGTCGTACGCCAGCGGCTACCGAATCGAGCACGCTTTTGGCCTTTCGACTCAGACACGCTCAGCGTGGCTACTCGACTACGTCAGGGTGCGCGGTTTCTGGATCCTCGTTTACAGCGCCGCAGCGGCCGGCTTCCTGACAACGATCAGACTTTGGCCGCGAAGAGGCTGGTTGGTTGCCGCGGGCGCCGGCATGCTGATCGCCGTGTTCGGGACGATCTCGGCGCCACGCATCATCGACCCTCTTTTTCACGACTTCACACCTCTCGCCGATCAGGAGCTCGAACGCCAGATCGTCGCCGTGGGAGAGAGCGCAGGGATCGATATTCAACGTGTAAGAGTGATGGATGCGAGCCGACGCACCCGCCGCATGAACGCTTACGTGACCGGGATCGGCGCGACTCGGCAAGTCGTCCTCTACGACAATTTGGTGGCCAATGCGCCGCGGGAGGAGCTGTTGCTGATCGTCGCCCACGAGATCGGTCACCAGCGAGAACGCCATGTGACGCGCGGTTTGATGGCGACGTTACCGGGCATCGTCCTCGGGGTTTGGGCGTTGACGGTGCTGGCGGGGTGGCGGGCGCGAAGGGATCCCACGCTGGGCGGGCCGGCCGGGCTGCCGCTGCTCTGGCTCGCTGTCTCGGTGGCGCTGTTTCTCTCGAGCCCCGTGTCGGCAACGATCTCGCGCCGGATGGAAGCCGAGGCTGACTGGATCTCGCTCGAGCTGACCCGCGATCCGGACACGTTCGTGGCTGCCGAGCGACGGCTTGCCGAGACCAATCTGTCGTGGATCACCCCACCCGAATGGGTCGTTCGATGGTTCTACAGCCACCCGCCGGTGCTCAATCGGATCGGGATGGCCGAGTACTGGCGCGCTGTTCACGGAGATCACGCCCAGTCATCTCCGTCGGCTGACTGATCTCCTGCAGCGCCAGTAGCGTGGGCATTGCATCGCACAGCGCGCCGCCATCCCGCAGTCGACCGCGAAACTCTTTTAAGACGAGCAAGCACGGCACGAGGTTGGTGGTGTGCGCGGTGTGGGGCGTGCCGTCTTCCTGAACCATCATCTCGGCGTTGCCGTGATCAGCCAGAATGAGCAGCGCGCCATCGGGCTCGACGTCGAGAAACGTGTCGACAACCTTCCCCAAACATCCGTCGATCGTCTCAACGGCGCGGATCGCTGCCGCAAGATCCCCGGTGTGTCCGACCATATCCGGATTGGCGAAGTTGCAGACAAAGACATCAAACCGCTGCGATCGAATCGCATCCAGCAAACGGTCGCGAACTTCCGGCGCCGACATCTCGGGCTGTAACTCGTAGGTCGCCACCTTGGGCGATGGCACGAGGACATGCTCCTCCTTTGCGTACGGTTCTTCTCGACCACCGTTGAAAAAGTACGTCACATGGGCATACTTCTCGGTTTCGGCGATCCGCAAGTTCGAGCACCCTTCCGTTTCCCACACCTCGCCTGCGACGTGATCAAGCATCCGTCTCGGAAAAGCCATCGGCAGATCAAACGTCTCGTCGTACGCGGCCATCGTACCGAAGTACAACGACTCGATGGACGGACGCTCAAAGGCGTCGAATTCTGAATCGGTGAAAGCTCGCGTGAGCTGGCGCGCACGATCAGCCCGGAAGTTGAAAAACAGGATCGCGTCACCCGCCCGCACCCGCGGCGTATCTTTGACAATGATCGGCTTGATGAACTCGTCCGTCACATGATTTTCGTAGCTTTTCTTCATCGCCCCGAGAGGGTTGCGAGTTGAGCTTCCCGACTGTCCACTGGTCAGTGCCTCGTAGGCGATGCGGGTGCGATCCCATCGACGGTCACGATCCATGGCGTAGTAGCGCCCGACGATCGTCGCCAGCTCACCGGTTTCCTTCTCACGCATGACGTCTCGAAGAGCTTCGAGAAACCCCAAGCCCGATGTTGGCGAAGTGTCACGTCCGTCGGTAAAGGCGTGGACCACGACGCGAGTGAGCTCCTTGCGGCGAGCCAACTCGAGCAGCGCCACCAGGTGTCGCTGGTGGCTGTGGACGCCGCCATCCGAAACGAGCCCCAACAGGTGCAATACGCCATCCGTCCGGGTCACATGCTCGATCGCCGCAACGAGCGGCTCGAGGTCGAAAAATGCGTTCGACTCGATCGCTTCGTCGATCCGCAGAATGTCCTGCTGGATGACACGACCGCCGCCGAGGTTGAGGTGCCCGACCTCGGAGTTCCCCATCTGGCCCTCGCCCAACCCCACCGCTCGGCCTGACGCCGTCAACGCGGTGTGAGGATACTTCTCCCACAGCGTATCGAATACCGGCGTGCGGGCGAGTACAACGGCGTTGCCGTTTCGCGCGTCGCGGAGCCCCCACCCATCGAGGATGATCAGTCCGACCCGGCGCACCGCGAAACCTCCTCCTGGATGTCAGCCAATACCGCATCTGCTTTTTCCCTCAGGAGCTCGATCGACCCGTCGTTGACGATCACGTAGTCGCTGCAATCCACCTTCTCGATGTCCGGTATTTGCGCCGCCATCAACTCTTCGATCCGCTCGGGGCTCAAGCCCCGCTGCCGGACGAGCCGTTCGGCGCGCAACTCGCGCGGAGCCGTGACCAGCACGATCCGGTCCAGGTCTTCGGGTATACCAAACTCAAAGATGAGTGCGGCGTCAATCACCACCGTGTCATGACCCTCAAGTTGAGCCGCGTCGATCTCCCGCCCGAGCCGCTCGAGGAGCGGTGGATGGACGATGGCGTTGAGTCGCGCCGTGTCGTGGGGAGAGCGAAACGCGCGCACACCTAGCGCAACCCGGTCAATCGATCCGGCCGCATCGAGGATCCTGGTTCCGAAGGCCTCGAGCAACGCCGCCTGGGCTTCGCTGTCGTCAGTCAAAACAGTGTGCCCCAAGCGGTCAGCGTCGATCACGACAACACCTGCGTCTCGCCACCGGTCAGCTACGACCGTCTTTCCGCCAGCGATGTTCCCGGTCAACCCGACGGTGATCACTTGGCATCGTACCAGGTCGGGCCCGCGCCGGTCTCGACGACGACCGGCACGTCGAGATCGATGGCACCTTCCATCTCCTCACGAACCAGTGACTCCAAG
>Ga0255057_10000819_pt1 | contig 17916 bp, 15 predicted proteins | sample Cases_109_6_MG_FD_189022 | JGI IMG/M metagenome (GOLD analysis project Ga0255057, IMG submission 189022) | Seawater microbial communities from Amundsen Gulf, Northwest Territories, Canada - Cases_109_6 | ecosystem: Environmental > Aquatic > Marine > Gulf | place: Canada: Northwest Territories... | reverse complement strand
GTCCTGAGTCCTGAGTCCTGAGTCCTGAGTCCTGAGTCCTGAGTCCTGAGTCCTGAGTCCTGAGTCCTGACTCCGACTCCCGACTCCGACTCCCGACTCCCGATACTGTGATCGGGTATCGGGTATCGGACATCGCGGTCCCCATCGACCACAATGAACGTTGATGCGCGTACTCCTCTACTCACACGAGTCGTGCCTGCTCCACTCCAACGGGCCCGGCCACCCGGAGCGAGCCGAGCGGATTCTCGCCGCGATGGCCGGGGTTCGGAATTCGGGTCTCGAAGTAGAAGAACGAGACGCCCCGGTCATCGATGTGGAGGAGATCTACCCGGTTCACGACCCGGTCTATATCAACTCGATCGAGCAGGCCTGTGCATCGGGAGGTCGCTCGCTCGATCCAGACACGGCGGTGGTGGCCGACTCGTGGGAGGCTGCCCGGCGGGCCGCCGGTGCCGGGTTGGCTGCGATCGACGCGCTGCGTTGCGGCGAAGCCGACATCGCCTTCCTGGCCGTTCGACCTCCCGGGCACCATGCCCTCCATTCACGCGCCATGGGCTTCTGCATCTTCAATAACGTGGCCATTGCCGCCGCCGCCTTGACCGCCAGCGGTGATTCGGTTGCCATCCTCGACTGGGATGTCCACCACGGCAACGGGACACAGGACATCTTCTATTCCACCGATGTGCTGTACATCTCACTGCACCAGTTCCCCTTCTATCCCGGGAGCGGCTGGGTTGAAGAGTTGGGTGCGGGAGCGGGCCTGGGCTACACAGTGAATGTCCCTCTACCGGCGGGCAGTGGTGGCGATGCCGTTCGCCTCGCCGTGGATTCTGTTGTCGCACCTGTGCTCACCGAGTTCGCTCCCGATTGGCTCCTGGTGAGTGCCGGCTACGACGGCCACTCTGCGGACCCTCTGGCCGAATTGCGGTATGAAGCCGATGACTACGGCTGGATGGCTGAGCGCCTCGTTTCCAAGCATCGGGGTCGGTCGATCCTGTTCCTCGAAGGCGGATATGACACCGCGGCGATCACGGCTTCGGTGACGGCCACCGTGCGGGGGTGCGCTGGAGAGGAGTTCCTACCTTCGGATCACCTCTCGCCATCCGGATCGGCCAGAATGATCGAACTGGCGGCCGAACAAGCGTCAATGCATTGGACCGGGGTTCAAGCAGGCTGACATCTGTGCCGATAGGTCGAGGAATCGACAAGGGACCCCGTGACTCCGAATCTCCCCACCATCGACGAACTCCTCGCCGAGACCGTTGCCAAGAACGCATCAGATCTTCATCTAAAGCCGGGTGTTCCTCCGACGGTGCGGGTCGATGGCATCCTCGAGCCGCTGCCAGGATCGTCGCTGGATGACGCCTCGGTCGAGCGATATCTGGAAGGGATAATCCCGGACCGGCTCAGAGTGGATTTCAAGGAGCATCACGAGGCAGACTTCGCCTACGGACTCGAATCGGGTGAGCGTTTCCGGGTCAATGCCTTCCAGCAGCGAGGTCGAGTCACGATTGCCATTAGGACCCTTCGCCAGCCGGACGCCGATATCGAGGCGCTCGGCTTGCCACCGGTGGTGGGCCGGCTCGCCGGCGAACTCCGGGGTCTGCTACTCGTGACCGGTCCCACCGGCTCCGGCAAGTCGACGACCCTCGCCGCGTTGATCGACATGATCAATCAAACCCGCCGGGTGAACATCATCACGATCGAAGATCCGGTGGAGGTCGTACACGAGGACAAGATGGCACTGGTGAGTCAGCGCGAGGTCGGGCTCGACACCGCCGGATTCGGTGAGGCGATGCGCAGAGTGTTGCGCCAGGATCCCGACGTGATCCTGGTCGGCGAGATGAGAGATGCCGATACGATCGACGCCGCGCTCAAAGCGGCGGAAACCGGCCACCTGGTGTTGTCGACACTCCACACGCTCGACGCTGCCGAGACCATCAACCGCATCTTGGAGTTTTTTTCCGGCTCACGACAGGCCCAGGTGCGCCGCATGCTCGCCGGGGTCTTGCAGGGAATCGTCAGTCAGCGTCTGTTGCCGCGCGCCGATGGGCAGGGACGGGTCCCTGCCGTCGAAGTACTCGTAAACACCGAGCGCGTCGCCGAGCGCATCGCAGATGCCGACCTCACGGCCGAATTGATCGAAGTGATCGCCGAGGGTGCCTACTACGGAATGGAGACCTTCGACCAGTCGCTGCTCCGACTGGCCGGAACCGGAGTGGTGACCTTCGAAGAGGCGATCCGCCACGCCACCAAGCCCGCCGATCTCAAACTGCGGGCACAGCAGCTCGGGATAGTCGCCACCTCGTAATCACTAGCCGCTTGAGGCGATGTCTCGCGGTTTGTGCCCGACATTCTGAATCTGGACCACTCTCCCCTTTGGGGGGAGTCAATCGGCGAAGTCGATTGGTGGGGGGGTTGCCTGCTTCTGGCCGGAGGTCGTCTCTCAGTCGGGCAGGCTCGCTCGATCTCCTGACTGGTGACTGGTGACTGGGACTTACCATCTACGCATGATTCCGGCTCGGCTCGAAAGACTCCTCGGCACCGATGGTGTCCCGATGTTGGTTGCCCGCGCCTTCGCGGATGCCGGCCACGAGGCGTTTCTGGTCGGTGGGAGTGTGCGCGATGCTCTCATGGTTCGCGAGCGGCCCACGCCCGAATACGACTTCACCACCGCTGCCTCCCCGGATCAGATCGAAGTGGTGTTGGCGGAGCTCGGCCGCGCCGTGGTAACGATCGGCAAGGAGTTCGGAACGATCGGGTGCCTGGTCGACGATATCCCGGTGGAGGTGACCACCTTCCGCAGTGAGATCTATCGCGACGACAGCCGTAATCCCGAGGTGTCGTTCGCTTCCAGCCTCGATGAAGATCTGTCTCGGCGCGACTTCACGGTCAACTCCATGGCATTGCAGCTGCTTCCCGAGCCGGAGATCATCGATCCTCATAGCGGCCTCGTCGACCTCGGAGCGGGCATGTTGCGGACCCCGCTCGACCCCGAGATCTCCTTCGGCGATGACCCGCTGCGGATGTTGCGGCTGTTTCGTTTTGCCTCCACTCTGGGCTTTGCGCCGGATCCACCGGCGTTGGCGGCTGCGACCTCTTTGAGCAGCCGTCTATCGATAATCAGTGCCGAGCGGATCCGCGACGAATTGGATCGACTGCTGGTAGGTGAGGGGGCGGCGGCGGCGCTGCAGGGCATCGTCGTAACCGGTCTGGCCGACGTCTTCCTTCCCGAGCTGCCCGGATTGGCGGTGGAGCAAGATCCGGTTCATCAGCACAAGGACGTGCTCGCCCACACCTTTGCGGTTGTAGCCCAATGTTCGCCCGATCGGATCACCCGCCTCGCCGCTCTGTTCCACGATGTCGGCAAGCCGGCGACCCGCGAGTTCGGCGACGGAGGCGTCTCCTTCCATCATCATGAGGTGGTCGGATCCCGGATGGCCAAGGCGAGGATGCGCCAACTCAGATACTCGAAGAATGACGTGGCAGACGTATCGCGTCTGGTCTACCTCCACATGAGGCCCCACACGTTCAAGATGGGGTGGACCGATCGAGCAGTCAGGCGGTATGTGAGAGACGCCGGGGAACTCCTACCGCGTCTCAACGACCTGGTGCGGAGCGATGTCACCACCCGGAACCAGAAGAAGGCACGCCAAATCAGCCGAAGCATCGATGAACTGGAGGAGCGGATCACCGAGCTCCGCAAGAGCGAAGAACTCGACGCCATTCGTCCGCCGATCGATGGGAATCGCGTGATGGAACTTCTGGACATGCCGCCCGGTCCCAAGGTGGGCGCGGCGATGAACTTCCTGCTCGAACACCGCCTCGACCATGGGCCGTTCGATGAGGCGGAGGCAGAAGAGCTCTTGCGGGAATGGGCTGCGGAGAACAAGTAGCCAGTAGCCAGTACCAGGCGTCGTCTCGCATGAGTCTGTCGACGTATGCGCCGGCTCCTCGTCATCGTGCGGTCGAGTAGTCCGTTGTCCGTTCACCCGGCGAATCTCCGTCGGTTGCTCTCGCTTTCGTACATCAAGTTGTCAGGTCAGTGTCGCCACGGTCACGGACAACGGATGACTCGACGTGGTCATTGCAGACAACCGGGAGGCGCGTTCGGTGGCGTCATGGCCAGCCACATCTGGAACGGGTGGCTGATAACGGATCACCTTCTACGGCGGACTATTACCGTTCCCCCGAACTTCAGGGAGTCAATGCATGAATCGAGTCGTACTCGCTTACTCGGGAGGACTCGACACCTCCATCATCCTCAAGTGGATCAAGGATGAATACAACGCCGAGGTCATCGCTTACACCGCCGACGTCGGGCAGGGAGAAGAAGTCGAGCAAGCGCGTCTGAAGGCGCTCGAGACCGGAGCGGTCGATGCGATTGCCGAGGATCTCACCGCCGAATTCGTGGCCGACTACGTCTTGCCGGCGCTGCGGGCGAATGCGATCTACGAGGGGTACTACCTGCTCGGAACATCATTGGCCCGTCCGGTCATCTCGAAGGGCCTGGTGCGTGTCGCCGAGGAGTCGGGAGCTGACGCCATCGCACATGGTGCCACCGGTAAGGGCAACGATCAGGTTCGATTCGAACTCTCGGCCTATGCGCTCAAGCCGGACATCAAAGTGATTGCTCCTTGGCGGGAGTGGAATCTGAAGGGTCGAGCCGACCTGGTCGCTTATGCCGAGACCCACGGCATCGAGGTTCCGGTTACGCCGGAGTCGCCCTATTCGATGGACGCCAACCTCCTGCATGTTTCGTATGAGGGCGGTTTGCTCGAAGACCCCTGGGCCCCGCCACCGGCCGGCATGTTCCTGAGGACAACCGACCCGGAGAAGGCCCCGGACGAACCCCAACTGGTAACGGTGACGTTCGAGCAGGGGAATCCGGTGGCGATCGACGGCGTGCGACTCGACCCGGTGGCTTTGCTCATCCTGGCCAATGAGCTGGCCGGGACACACGGCGTAGGCCGCGTCGACCTGGTCGAGAATCGCTTTATCGGCATGAAGAGTCGTGGCGTCTATGAGACGCCCGGGGGGACGCTGCTCTATCACGCTCATCGGGCCGTTGAGTCGATCACCTTGGATCGCGAAGTCCAACACCTGCGCGATGAGTTGGTGCCGCGCTACGCCGAGATGGTTTACAACGGGTTCTGGTTCTCACCAGAGCGCGAGGCACTGCAGGCGTTCATGGATGACGTGCAAGTACGGGTCAACGGAGAGGCCCGAATGAAGCTCTACAAAGGCGCGGTAACGGTAGAAGGTCGTCGCAGCGACGGACATGCGCTGTACGACCGGGCCACCGTCACGTTCGAGGCCGACGATGTCTATGACCAGGCCGATGCCGCCGGCTTCATCCGCCTGCAGGCGCTTCGGCTGCGGATGCTGGCCGAAAAGCGTCTCGGGGAGGGCGAGTGACACTCTGGGGAGGACGCTTCGATGACGCGCTCGACGGATCAGTGTGGGCTTTTACCGCATCACCGACGGATCGTCGCTTGCTGGCAGTCGACGTGGCCGGGTCCGTGGCCCACGTGACCGCATTGGGCTCTGCAGGAATACTTCCACCCGATGAGGTGACCGAGATCGCGATCGGTCTCGAATCGATTGCGGCTGAGGTAGCGGCAGGTGGCTTCGAGTTTGCCGAGACGGATGAGGACGTTCACACCGCGGTGGAACGACGCCTCACCGAACTGGTGGGTCCAATTGCCGGCAAGCTACACACCGGTCGATCGCGCAACGATCAGATCGCACTGGATATCCGGTTGTACCTGGTCGACTCGGTAGCTCGGCTCGATGCCGGCATAGCGCTACTCATGGGTGCGCTGGTCGATATTGCCGACCAGTCGGGAGAACTGATCGTCCCGTCCTATACCCACCTGCAACAGGCCCAAGCGGTCCCCTTCGCCCACCATCTGCTGGCTCACGCCTGGGTGTTGTCGCGCGACCGCGGGCGATTCGACGATCTACTACGGCGACTGAAGGTATCGCCGCTTGGGGCCGGAGCGGGCGGAGGGTCGCGTTTGCCGCTCGACCCGGCGGCTTCTGCCGCCCATCTCGGGTTCGACGCAGTCTTCACCAACTCACTCGATGCGGTGTCGTCGCGCGACCAGGCTGTCGAATACGCCTGGTGTTGCACCCAGACCTTTGTCGATCTGTCCCGTCTGGCCGAGGAAGTGGTGCTGTGGTCGTCGGCGGAGTTCTCATGGATGACGCTGGCCGACCGGCATTCCACCGGTTCTTCGGCCCTCCCTCACAAGAAGAATCCAGATCCGGCAGAGTTGACGCGGGGCAAGGCCGGATCGGCGATCGGTCGGCTCACCGGGCTACTTTCGATGATGAAGTCCCTCCCTCTGTCGTACAACCGTGACATGCAGGAGGACAAGGAGAACCTGTTCGTTCTCGGCGACGACCTCGAAGGTGCTCTGGCGGCAATGGCCGGCTCGATCGCCGGCGCCACCTATCACCCGGGTCCGCCTTCGGGCAACGTCACTGCGCTGGATCTTGCCGAGGTACTGGTCGAACGCGGCGTCCCATTCCGTGAGGCCCACGAAGTCGTGGGCCGTCTGGTGGCGTCGCGCGATTCCGCGGGTGACACTCTCGAAGGAGTCGGGTTCGATGAGTTGGCTGCCGTCCACGATGCGTTCCAACCCGGAGACGAATCACTGGCTGATCCGACGGAGTCGGTTCGGGCTCGCCGATCGCCCGGCGGCGGGTCGTTTGAGAGTGTCAGAGAGCAGATCGCCGCGTTGCGTGAGGAGTTGTAGGGGACCGTTCCAGACCCCTCTGACTGTTGGTTGGACTACGCGCTCGACCGGCCGGCGCGCAATCAGCGTCGAGTTGTCCGTTGTCCGTGTTCGTCCCGACACGCTCTGACAACTCCGGTCGACAGTCGGCCTCAGTAGCGCCAAGCTGTCGCCAGGATTACGGATTACGGATTACGGACAACTCTTCCGATCGCTCATCACCGGCGATGAGGTGACGCCGCCCGAAGGTCCACGGGCGGTCAGCGCCTTCCAGCACCATCTGATAGACCGATATGGCCGACGAGTCGAATGCGACGGCTGCGGCCGCCATGTAGAGCCGCCAGATTCGATAGGTGGTCTCACCAACCGATTCGAGTGCGGCGGCGCGGTTCTCTTCCAGGCCGGTGAGCCAATGGCGGAGGGTGAGGGCGTACGAGCTGCGCAGCGATTCGACATCGCGCAACTCGAAACCAGCCTCCTCTGCTTCTCCGATGACCTCGTCCACCGTGACCAACTCACCGTCTGGGAAAACGTAGGTGTTGACGAAGGTTGGGGTGACTCGACGAATGTGGCGGTCCCGGGTCACGATGCCGTGGTTCAGGAAGATACCTTTGGGGTCGAGGAGCTTCTGGACGCTGGAGAAGTATGTCGCCAGTTGCCCTTTGCCGACATGCTCGAACATACCAATCGAGGAGATGGCGTCGTATCGTCCGCCGACGTCGCGGTAGTCCCGAACTTCGAAGGTGACGAGGTCGTCGACTCCGGCTTGTCGGGCAGCCGCGGCGGCTAGTTGGGCCTGAGGCGCGCTGAGAGTTATCCCCAGGACCTCCACGTCGTAGGTCTGGGCGGCATGGATTGCCAACGCCCCCCAACCGCATCCGATATCGAGCAGGCGTTGCCCCGGCCGTAACTGCAGCTTGCGACAGATCAGATCGAGCTTGCGACGTTGGGCCACCTCGAGTGAGTCGTCGGGGTCCAAGAACACCGCGCTGGAATACACCAAGGCCGGATCGAGAAACAGCCGGAAGAAATCGTTGCCGGTGTTGTAGTGGGCGGTGACCGATGCTCTGTCACGCTTCTTGCTGTGGAGCCGGCGACCCTCCTTCTTGGGCCGACCGTGCGCACTGCGCCGGTTGTCGGCGGGCAACTTGCGCAGCTGCCTGAGCAATCTGAGTGAACCCAGGCGCCCGACGTTGTTGGATTGAAGTTCGGCGGCGAACCGGAGGGCTTCGCCGATATCCCCTTCGATATCGACGTCGTTGAAGATGTATGCCTCGCCACCCGTCAGATCGCTGGGTGGCAGCAGCAGGGCGCGCAGCGCGCCGGGGTGATTGAGCACGATCGTGGCGGAAGCGTTGCTGGGCCCCCACACCTCCCCGTTCCAGGCTCGCATCGCGATGACGGATCCGTCTGCCATGGAGACGAGTCTTTCGAATACCAGCTTCGATGTTGTCAGCGCGTCGACCATCAGACCCTCGTCGTCGGCCCTCCGCCACTCCTAATTAGCTCGGTCCTCACTGAACGCTACAGAAGACGATTGTCTTCCGCGGGCCTGAGCAATCAGCGGTACGCAAGAAAGACCTTGCTCAGCAATCACTCCCCTCTTGAGGGGGTCCGGCTGATTCCCCCATCGCGGCAGGCGACGTCGCTACTGGCCCCTTAGCCCCAGTCGGACTCTTCCTTGGCGCCCTTGCGGTTCGTCAGTTTCGCTTCGGCGTATTCGACGAGGTTCTGTGCACAGGCCTTGCGCCAGCCGGCGCCCTGGAGCGACATCACCAGGCTCTCGCCATGATCGGCGAACCCGCGAGCGACCTCATTCCAGGACGGCAGCAGTGCCTGGTTGATACCTTCCTCCAACAGCGGGTGGCGGGTATGGAGGGGACGACCTCGCTGGCCCTTCATCTCGAATGAAGCGTTCAGGCCGGTGCGGAAGGCCTCGCGTCGGTACTGTGGGACGTCGAGCAGCCGCTCGATTCGTCGCAGTGCAGGAGTGGCCTCGTCTGGTGACTTGACCCATTCGGCCACTTCGGCCTTGATGGCTTTCGCCAGGTTCTGAGCCGACGTCTTGTAGTCGAGCACCGAGGCCTTTTGCAGCTCGATCTTGACCATCTCGCGGTACTCGGCCTCTGTGGCGGCCAGCAGTTCGCCCCACCTGGCTCGTTCGTCTTCGTCGAATCCGGCTCGTTGCGGAAGGCCGTCCCACAGCGCTTGCATGACGCCGAGGCCGTCCAGGCATCCCTTGGTGGCTCCCGCTGCTTGCGACAAGCGGTTGATCACGTAGCGGGGACTGAGCCCCGACATACCTTCGTCGGGGTCCTCGTCTCGCAGCTTCTCGGCATCGTCGGCACCACCGTGGGTGCCGTAGCGCCGGTCGTACAGTCGGAGCTTGCGGAGCAGGCCCTTTTGCCCCCCTCCCGGGTGGCTTAGTCGGGTCAGCACGGCGAACGTGGCAGCCGTCTTCAGGGCCAGCGGTGAGACGTCGCGTCTACCCAAGTCGGCTCCGGCGAGCATCTTCTCGTAGATGCGGACTTCGTCGCTGACCGACATCACGAAGGGGACCTTGATCACTACCAGTCGATCCGCCATGGCGACTGCCTTGGGGTTTTCGATCAGCTCTTGGTACTCGGCCAGGTTGCTCTGGGCGATTATTGCCTGATCCGAGTACATGGTTCCGGGACCGCTCGCCTTCACCATCTGCTCCTGGCTGAGGCTGAGGAGCACCGCCAGGAAGCGCTCATCCATCTTGAAGATCTCAATGAGGTCGGACATGCCGCGATGGGCTGCGTTGAGCTCACCATCGAACAGGAACCCGCGTCGAGCCGAGCTGGGATCGGCAGGGTCCAGAGCACTGACGTCTACTTCGCCGACCAATCGGCGAAGGTTCCCAGAGCGGGGGTCGGTGGCGACGAAGGTACCGAAGCCGCGACCCTCAGAGATGCTGAAGAAGATGCGCTCCACCGGAATTTTGCCGATGTCACCGTCGTAAACATACTCGAGCAGCCACCGTGCTTCGGGGTTGAGATCTCCTTCGATGTGGACTCCGATCTCGGCTCGCATATCGGGGGGGATCAGTCGGAGCGGGTCCTCGTGCATTTGGGTGTCTTTGATGGCGTAGACCCGGCCGGCATCGGTATGCGTGTATCTCTCGAGGGCCGACTTGAGAGTGTTGACCAAAGTCGACTTGCCCGATCCGGGTGGACCGACGAGCAGCAAGACTCGTTTGCGAACGTCCAATCTCCGACCGGCGGCACGGAAATAGTCGGCGACCTGCTTGAGGACGTGTTCATGCCCGAACAACTCTCCGGCGAAGAGATTGAAGAGCTCCTCTCCCTCAGGACCGATTGCTATTCCTCCCGACTCGATCGCGTCGGCGATCAGCGCGTGGGAGAGGCGGGCCAGGGACGGGTCTTCCTGAACCATCTCGAGGTACTTGGCGAAGGTGGTCTCGTGCGCGGCCTCACCGCGGCGCGATTTGATCCGCTCGAGGAGATTTTTCGGCTCCATGGGCACTCCAGGTCGTTTGTCTAGGAGCGTCCGTCATCGGCGACCGCTCCGGGGCGTCTCTTATCGATCTTCGTCATATGGCTCATCGCTGAGTGACCCGAGGTCCCAGCTCCAGGTCACCGAGTCCACGCCTTATCTAGCTCCGGCGTTCGGGCCCTAATCGGCCCCGAGCCGCCTCCGCATGGCGGTGCCGTCCTCCGGACGGCGCTGTGCTCTACGGCGCGCCCTCTCAGTGTAAATAAGAAGGGAGGCCGGTTGCCCGGCCTCCCTTCTGTCGTAGTTTCGAGTTTCCTTACAGGATCGAGCTTCCGATGCTTGCGGCAAAGCCGATGTACGCAAGGAAAGCACCGCCAGCGAGCGTGATCCATCCGGCGAGAGCCTTGAATCCCTTGTTGGAGGGAACCAGGGCTGCCGAGATGAAGTGCAGGCCGGCGACAACGGCGAGGATGAGGGCCCCAAGGCCGTAATCCGTCATTTCACCGAAGGCCTCGTTGTCGGCTGCGACGCCGAGCAGAGCGGAGAACGCAAAGAACAGAGCGAACAGACCGTACGTACGGTCCTGAGTCGACTCGTTCCAGGCGTTGGCCGTTGCCAGCATTCCGAACACGGCGCCGAGTGCGAACAGCGACCATGCCGGCACCGCTGCCGGATTAAACGCTGCAAACAGACCGAGAATGACCGAGCCCGTTCCCATCGCGTACGCCGAGGTGCGTGCTTCAGTCACACCACCCCAATACCAGCCGTACGTAACAAGGATCGATCCGAGCAATACGAATGCGAGTTCCAAAGTGCCCAACCTCCTGATTGGTCGTGAGGGCTTTATCCCCTTACGGTCCTTAGACCCTGTTTCCGGTGATCGGGTGACACCCCAAAAAGCGTGAAAATGGGACCTGTGGATAAGTCGGCGCAGGGCGCCGACAGTGACCAGTACCGAATGCCGTCGCGCAGGTCGTGTGGGGCGTGTCCACCGCCACGAGCCATCCATGCGGTCGAGTATCCAGTAGCCAGAATGCGCCCGCTCCTTCCGAGCTGGTTACTGGCTACTGGTTGCTGGCTACTGGATCGTGCGCCCGAGCGCGTCGAGCCACTCTTCGTCGTCTACTCCGAGTCCTTCCGCGATCCGATTGATGTAGTTGAAGTAGGCACACACCTGGACTGCGTCGGTGATCGCCCGGTCGGACCAGCCCACGGCCCGCAGAGTCTCGATGTCTTGCTCGTTGCAGGCGTTGGGAGACACGGTCAACTTCTCGGCGTGCTCGAGGAGCGCCATCGTGCGGGCATCGAGGTCGGCGGTGTGCCAATTCGCTGCAAATCTATCCACCATGTCCTGGTCGTCGACCTCCGACCGGAGGTCGTGCAGATGCGCCTTGATTCAGTAGTGGCAGTCGTTCGCCTGCGACGTGACCACCGCAATCATCTCGCGTTGGCTACGTGACAAAGGTGACTCGCCAAACATCACCTGGCCGTACATCCGCATCGACTCCCGCAGCGTTGCGGGACTGAGGCTCTGGATGGCGACGATCTCCCACAATCGCCCCGCAGATTTGGTTCGGGCCTGGAAGATTTTGTCGAGTAATCCTTCGGCGTCCCCAGGAGAAGTCTTGTCGATGTAAGGCATTGTTGAAGAGTAGGTGTTAGGTGTTAGGAGTTAGGAACAGGTCATACTCGCGTGATGCGGCCTCGGAGTCGGAGGGCCCCCCCTCCAATCGGCCTTGGCCGATTGACTCCCCCTCGAGGCGGGAGTGATTCTCTCTTGCTAATTGCCAATTGCTAATTGCTTCCTTAATTGCACGTGTAGTCGCGTTCCTCGGCGGTGGCTGCGATTCGACAGGCCATTCTGGGGAAGACGGCTCGGTGCGCCGGCAGCATCACCCACCAGTAGAGGCGTCCCCACAAGCCGCGGGGACGGAACCAGGCCGACTGGACGAGATCTGAGCCACTGTCGGTCTGGCATGCCTCCCATTCGATCCATGCTTCGCCGGGAAGCTTCAATTCGGCGCGGAGACGGAGCACCTTTCCGGGCTCAACTGCGTCGACACGCCAGAAATCGATGGCTTCGCCGGCGCGTACATCGGTTGGGTGCCTGCGACCGCGGCGCAATCCGACTCCTCCGAACACCTGGTCGACCAGTCCGCGGGTCCTCCATGCCCAGTCCAGCCAGTAGTAGCCGTTGTTGCCGCCGATTCTGCTGAACGCCCAGAAGAGATGGGCGGCGTCGGCTTCGGTGGGGATCACCTGACGGTCCAGATAAGTGGTGCCCCCTTCCAGGCGCGGATCGGATACGGGTGATTCGGTGTCTGCTGCACCAGCATCAGACCACCTCGTCGTCACCCCGGCGGGGAGTCGTTCCAAAGCCTTGCGTACCGCTACCCGATACGGGGTTCGACCGATCAGCTGATCGGGTGAACGAACCACCACCTCATTCCGCAGGTTCTCGACCAGTGGCCTGGCCACCGATGTGGGTAGCGGTGTGACCAGTCCGATCCACTGGGAGGAGAGTCTCGGGCTGAGGAAGGGGAGCGTGATGATTCGCCTGCGCCGCAGGCCTGCCTCTTGGGCGTAGATTCGCATCATCTCTTCGTAGGTGAAGATGTCCGGTCCCCCGAGGTCGATGATCCGGCTGCCGTCGTGCTCGATGGAGTCGACGAGGGCATCGAGGACATCGATCACCGCCACCGGCTGACAAGCGGACCGAACCCACTTGGGGGTGGTCATGACGGGGAGAGCCTCGGTGAGGTGGCGCAGCATCTCGAACGACAGCGAGCCCGACCCGATAATGATGCCGGCCCTCAATTCGGTGACTGGAGTCGGACCAGAAGCGAGAATTCGACCGACCTCGTGCCGGCTGGCCAGGTGTTTGGAGTGCGCCGAACCAGGTTCTCCGAGCGCCCCCAGATAGACGATCCGTTCGATCCCTCCATCGGCCGCAGCTTCGGCGAAATTGGTTGCCGCCGCTCGATCGCGGCTCTCGAAATTCTTGCCGCCGGCCATCGAATGGACCAAGTAGAAGGCTGCATCACACCCGGACGCCGCCTCTTTGAGCGACGCCACATCCAGGGCATCTCCGGCGACTACCTCGACCCGATGACGCCAGGGCTGCAGGTCGAGATTTTCGGGTGAACGCGCCAGACAACGAACCTGATGCCCGGCCTCGACCAGACGGGGCACCAGTCTTCCGCCGATGTAGCCGGTGGCCCCGGTGACGAGGATTCTCATTCGGCGCGCGAGAGTAGGAGTGAGAAGAGAGTTATGAGCGAGAGCGTTTCCCGTCGCCGGGATCCTGGGCGAGGACCGGTGACGTAAGGCTAACGTCGGAGCCCTGTCGGGCTGAAGAGAGATCTGTGGCCGCCTCCATCACCATTGCTCCAATCGTCGAAGGCATGGTGGAGGAATGGCGCGCGTTTGTTGGGCAACTGCAAGGCCCGCGCCGGATCGATTGGGCACAATCACAGCGTCGTCGCGGGATCACTCGGCAGGTGGTGACACTGGCCGCAGGCGAGGCGGCGTTGGCCGTGGTGTTCACGGAGGCGGTGGACATCGAGCAGGCCGCATCCCGTTTGGCCGAATCCGATGACCCGTTCGACTCTTGGTTTCGCCAGCAGATGTCGAGGCTTCACCGGGACCCGTACGACGCCGAGGTCGTGTTCGATTCTGCCCCCAGGCCCGGACCGTGGAGGGGATGGCGATGACCCGGCGCGTGGTGATGCTCGGTTTGGTGCTGAGCCTCGTCGCCATTGCTTGTGGTGACGACGATGCGAGACCGGTCTTTACTTCGACCACCGACCGGCCGCAGACCCCCAATACGGCGGATCTTGGTTCGTTCGGGGCATACCCCGACCCGATCATCGAGGACTATCTGTTCGGCTGTACTTCGGAAGCGGACGACGCCTATTGCCGCTGCACCATCGACCAGTTTCAACAGCGTCTCACGCTGAGCCAGTTCCTCTTCTTGATGAACACCGATGTGGATGCGAGTCCGCTGGTGCAGGATGTCGTCGATTTCTGTCTTATCGGAGGCTTTGGCGATACGACGAACACCACTGTGGGTTCGGACTCGACATCCACGACGGAACCGGAGTTCATTTCGATCACCGATATCGAGACCATCACCCAACTCACGATCGCAGACCTCGAGGAGTGGTGGGAGTCCGAACTCCCTGAGGTGTTCGGCGTGGCTTATGAGCCGGTGAGAGACTTTGGCCCCTACTTCATATCGCAGGGTGACATTCCGTTCTGCGGCGGCCCGCTAAAACGCGAGGAGTTCGAGACCAACGCTTTCTACTGCTCGATCGACGACTCCGTGCAATGGGACGCCGAGACGCTCATGGCCCCCCTCTTCCAGGAGTTCGGTGATTTCACTGTGGCCCTCGTGCTGGCCCATGAGTGGGGGCATGCGATTCAAGCGAGATTCGATTTCGACGACATCAACCAATTGACGATCGTCAGCGAATTACAGGCTGACTGTTTGGCAGGAGCCTGGACGGGTCGGATCGAACGCGAGGAAAGCGATCTGTTGCGGCTCGAACCCGGCGACCTCGAGGAGGGTATGGCCGGGTTCTTGCTGATCGGCGATCAGATCGGAAGCGCTCCGGGAGGGGCGAACGCTCACGGAGGCTCGTTCGATCGCCTCACCGCCTTCTTCGACGGCTTCAACGGTGGGACGACCGAGTGCGCTACCTATGAGGACCAGCCTCCGGACGTCGTCTTTATCCCGCTGCGGGTGGGCGAAGACCCGAACCAGGGCGGGGACCTGCTGCTGGCCGACACCGCGCCGTTTCTGATCGATGCGCTCGAGGCCTTCTGGACGATCGTGTATCCCGAGGTCTTCGGAACCGCCTGGACGCCGGTCTCCAACACGATTCCATACCGACCGTCCACCGGCTCGTTCCCCTCTTGCGCCGGCGACACGCTCGACCGAGCGTTCTACGAGGGCAACGCCTTCTATTGCGCTGCCGACGACTACGTCGCCTGGGACGATGAGGTGCTGTTCCCCGACCTCTACGCACAGATCGGCGATTTCGCCATCGGCCTCATCCTCGCCAACGAATGGGGTCGGGCCGTCCAGAACCGAGCGGGACTCGACATCGACACTGCGGCCGCGCAACTCCAGGTGGACTGTCTTGCGGGGGTGTGGGCGGCGGCCCTGATTCCGGAGGAAAATCCGACAGGAATTCTGTTGTCGGCAGGTGACCTCGAGGAGGGGATCGCCGGATTCCTGACACTGTCGGCCACGCCGGCAGACGAGGGAGCGGTGTCGGCGTTCGGTCGGTTCGAGTCGTTCAAGGACGGCTTCTTCCTGGGAACCGATGCCTGCGGTTTCTAGGAGGTCGATAAAGACCGATACCGGTCGTTCGATCGGTCCAGAGCTTGCGCAAATCAGTGGCTCGTCGCGTTCTGGTGCAATGTTCGAGACCTCCCGGTTTTGAACCCGGCGCGACGGTGCCACCGTGAGGGTGGAGCTGTGTTCTGCCGGTCACCGCGGCGTGGCCCGGGGACCAGCCCCGGACTGAGGATTCGAGTCTGCTTTAGCATCGGTGGTCGAAGTGAAACCAAGTGATCTCATTCGTCGCCCGCTGTACCGGCTCTATGAACAGCGAATCCTTCATTCGCTGGAGCGGATGCCGCACCACATCGGGGTCATTCACGACGGACACCGACGGTTTGCAAGGGCATCGGGTCTTCCCGATTACGAGGCCGGCTATCGAGCGGGGATGGACAAGTTCGTCGAATTCCTCTGCTGGTGCGACGACTTCGAAATTCCGGCTGTTACCTGCTGGCTGTTGTCGCAGGAGAACCTTGGCCGACCCGATGATGAGCTCAAGCCGTACTACCGGGTGTTGATGGAGCTCTTCGATCGGCTGCCCGACAGCGTCACCGACGTCAGGTTCGGAGTCGTCGGCAGTCTCCATCTGCTCCCGGACGATCTGCGTGAGTCGGCGCAGCGACTGGTCCAGCGATGTAACTCGGGCTCACGACGGGTCACGATTGCACTCGGCTACGGCGGGAGGCAAGAGATTGTCGATGCGGTCCGGGACTTGGTCGGAAAGTTGAGCGCCGACGGTCTGGAAGGCGAAGCTCTGACCGCCGGTATCGACGCCGAGGCGCTTGCCGCCCACCTGTACACGGCCGATCTACCTGATCCGGACCTGGTGATCAGGACGAGCGGTGAGAGCCGGTTGTCGGGATTCTTGTTGTGGCAGGCCGCTTATGCCGAGTACTCGTTTGTCGATGTCTATTGGCCCGATTTCCGTCGGGTCGACTTTCTCCGGGCGCTACGCGAGTACACGTTGAGAGAGCGTCGCTTCGGGAAGTGAGGGTCGGCTCCTTCGGACCCTCCCGTCATCAGTCGTTGGTCATTAGCCCTTGGTAAGAAAGGGCCGGGCGAGCGCTTCGATTGCCGTTCCTACCTAAAGCGTATTGCGTGTTGACTTCTTCCGTTCACCGGTCTCAACGCCGAACCCCTGATGTTGACTGCCGCCTTGCTGACAGGTCTGAGCGGCCTGGTACTCGCTTTCAGTCGGAAGCGGGAACGGAGTTTCGTTCTGGCGCTGAATCGGATCGAGGAGTAGGTCGGCGGCTGGCGCCGCCTCCAACGATTAGCCAGGAGTCGGCTTCTGTGGAGCCTCCAGCAATTAGCAAGATAAGAGCGAACCAGCGCTTGCTAATAGCTAATCGCTTCTTCCTCACTGAGTCAGATACTCCTGGGACAGGTGACTCACCCCGTTTGCTTCCCACAGGCTCATGATGTGCTCTCCGGCGAGAGGGGTGGTGCGCAGGCGGATGGTTGCTCCGTGGTTGGAAACGAACCGTTCCCACTCCCACGGTGTCGGGTCGAGTCCGAGCAGGTGCCCGAGGACGACGGCATTGGTCCCGCCATGGGCGAAGACGACGATTCGATGATGACTCCCGTCGTCATGCCACAGATGTTGTTGGGGCAGTCGTCGTACGCCGCGTTGGCGGAGCAGTGCTTCGAAAGCTTCGGTGATTCGAACGTGGAATTCTCGGAACGACTCGCCGCCCGCCAAGCCGTCCCACCATTCGTCGAGTGGACGGTCGCGAGCTTCGCGGAAGGCCTTTTCCACCACGTGGCTCGGTGTGTCGTCCCACGGAATCCGTATTTCTATCAAGTCGGCGACGGTGAGAGCTGTCTTTCTGATCGCTCGTTCCAGCGGCTCGGCTGTCTCCTGGGCGCGCTTCGCAGGCGATGAGAGAATCTCGTCGATGCCGTCGAGCGCGGCGAGTCTGCTGGCAACGGCATTGGCCTGCGCTGTGCCCAGAGGGGTCAGGCTGGGGTCGGCGACGGTTCGCCCGTTCTTGACCCACTCGGGTTCGCCATGGCGAACGAGGATTATCTCCATCTCAGCTGTTCGGTGCGACGTCGGTCGCGACAATCACGCACCTGCGTGGCACGACCGGTGGAGAGAGGCAGTAGATCATGTGCAATCGTACGGCGCCCAAATAAGACGAGCGGCCAACCCGCAGGATGGCCGCCCGTCTAGGGAGGAAACGCCGTCTCCGACGTCAATACCAATATCGTCTGGTTCGGCTTCGACTTGAGTTCTTCTCCACAGGTGGGCCGCCTCCCGCCTGAAAGTTCCGGCATCTGCAATACAGTGTTACTCCGTGAACATTGCCGTATCCCGATCCCCGCTGCGACTCCTGGTCTATG
>Ga0255057_10000818_pt1 | contig 17924 bp, 13 predicted proteins | sample Cases_109_6_MG_FD_189022 | JGI IMG/M metagenome (GOLD analysis project Ga0255057, IMG submission 189022) | Seawater microbial communities from Amundsen Gulf, Northwest Territories, Canada - Cases_109_6 | ecosystem: Environmental > Aquatic > Marine > Gulf | place: Canada: Northwest Territories... | reverse complement strand
TCACGGAGTGTCTGCCACGGGCCTCGACTCTGTGAGCAGGAACTTACGAGCCATCTCGTACTCGTAGAAGCTGACCATTTTGGTGTCGAGAACACGTTGGAACTGGGCGTTCGCCTCATCACGATTGCCCGCCACGAAGAGCCTGGTGCCTTCGTAGAACAAGGCTTCGGTCTCCTCGCCGAGGCTCGAAGCCACGGTTAGAAGCTCGTCGTAGCTGATGTCGTGAGCGCCGAAGCTTGCGAGCTTTCCCCACCAGTTCGCGGGTTGACCGAGCCGGCGAAGCAGCTCGGTATGCTCGGGGTTCGAGGCCTGCTCGGCGCGCGCCGCGATGAACTGGACCCAGAGGGTGAAATACACCTTCCACTCCGGCGGCAGGTTCAGTTGAAGTTGCGCGCGACGCCAGACCGTCGATGCGAACTCGAAGTCGGGCTCGGCAACGACGAGGTGCGAAAGGATGGTGGCGTACACCTCGCGCCACTGGGGGGCGAGAGCCATCGCGCTATGGAACGCATCGAGTGCGTCGTCGTGCCGTCCAAGATGGTCCAAGAGGACTCCGCGGCGGATCTCGACCAGCGCTGCGGTCGACCCCTCGACGAGGCCGATCGCCTCGCTCCACGCGTCGAGCGCAGTCCCATAGTTCGTCTTCATCTCACCCGCGCGACCTTGAGCGCCCGCAGCACTGCCAATGTGCTCGAGGATCTCTGCGCGACGGAGGGAATCGCTCAACGTATTCGAAGGAGTCAGTGCGAGGGCGCGCTGATAGTAGGCCTCTGCGTCTTTGGGGCGCCCTGTGCGCTCTAGAAGAAGGCCTAGCTGAAGTAACGCGCTGGCGTTCTCGTCGCGAGCGATGCTTGCTTTGAACCGTCGCTCGGCCTCGTCGATGTGGCCGGCGTTCATCTCCAGCATTCCGATCAAGAACTCGAGTTGATCCGGCGCGATAGGAGGTGCCGAATCGGGCCAGCGTTCGAGCCGCGCCGCTAGGATCTGCTCGGCGCCGCGTGCCAGGGAGTTCGACCGCTCGGGGTGGGGGTCCATCAGACGACTTTCGATGAACTCGTCGAGGTGATCGAGCGCCTCGTCGTACAGCTCAACCATCTCCGGGGCCAGCTCGATAGCGCTGACGTACCAGGCAGTCGCGTCGGCGAATCGGCCCTCGTCGGCGGCAACGCGGGCCATGCAACGGCGAAATCGGAAGTCTTTGGGGTGCCGGCTGAGGGAGGCGCGGCAAAGGCCAGAAGCGACGTCCGGTCGGGCAACCGAAAAGCCTTCGACGAGCTCATAGGTGGCGTCGGCGCCGTCCTTCCCTGGGCTCTTGGCGAACCGCAGAAGATCGAGCAGTCGAATTTGTAGATCGCCACCGGGACCCATCGCCTCTACGTGTGTGATGGCAGACTCGACGTCGCCGTAAGTGAGGTATACGGCTGCAACATCGAGCGGTGCGATCCGCCAGATGCGATTGGTGAAGGCCCCGTACTCGCCGCGGGCCTCCGATGACTCCCCAGAGACCGCGTCGCGGCGCGCGATGTATAGCCCAGCGAGCGTGTCGAGGACTTCAGGAGCCGGTGTCAGATCGGCGTGCTCGGTCCAGACCTGGAGAAGCTGGCCGTAACGCGGGAGGACTTCGCCAACTTGACTGCGCGCCTCGAGGCCCCAAGTCGCGACTTCGTCGTAGCTCTGCTGGTATCTCTCCTCCCCGGTAAGGCGGGCGAGGAGAAAATACGCCGCTAGAACACGTCCCTCGTCTCCGAGGCGCCCGCCCCGATCCGCAATGAACCCCCCGATTGGCTCGAGGTCATGGGGAAGTACCCCCGTTGCGAAATCGGACGGTGTAAGCACATCGGTCAGTCTCTCGATTTGTGCGACGACGCCCTCATAGTCGGCGATGTCGGCAAGGCTTTGAGCCTCGACGAGGATCGTAGCGATCAGTCGATCGCGAAGCGCGAGGCGCCGGGAGTCCGAGCTCGGCATCTGCATGTACCGGCGCGACTCGGCAGGGTACTCGGCTCGGGGGATCGGCTCGGCACTTCGGACTGGTGTCTGTCCATTCGTCGCCGATTGTGAGTGCGCGCAAGCTGCCGTAAGGCCGAGCAAGCCAAGGATGAGGAGGTACTGAATTCTCATACCACCCAGCCGCTATAGCAGGGTCGGTGGAACCGGGCAGGCGCATATCTTGCCTGATACCCCTCGGTCCGTGTCAGGCTATGAGGCGACGTGGGAGGATACCTTCGAGCTGCGTTGATCGCTCTGGCGATCCCTTTCCTCAACCGAATCTTCCTTGCGTTGGCGGGGTTCGTTCAGTTGAAGAGCGTGTCTGTCAGCTGGGCTGACGCGATTCGTGCGGGTGCTGAAGTGCCTTTGAACTTCGCTTTGGTGCAAGCGGCCAGTGTGGGCGTGCTCTTCGTCGTGGCGTTTCCTCACAAGTCCCGGGAGGAGGGGTTCCTCGAAGCGGTTCAGGTGCGGCCTCTCTTGGGCAGCATAGTGGCCTTGTGCTTCGCGGCCGGGCTATCGCTTCAGTTCAGTTTGGCCGAGGTCGGAAATCTCGCGCAAGAGATCTGGCCGTCGAGCTTCGACGAGTTGGCCCGACGATATCAACTCGTGACTCCGACGACCTGGTGGGGTGGCATATCGGCCCTAATCGCCTTTGTCTTGGTTGCCCCTGTCACCGAGGAGCTCGTATTTCGAGGCTGGCTACTCCCCATGCTCCAAGGTCGTTATGGAACGCGCGCCGCGTTGGTGTGGAGCTCGGTCCTCTTCGGGATCGTCCACGGAGAGCCAGGCGCAATTCTCTACGCAACCCTCGGTGGGCTCGTCCTCGGCGCTGTCGCGTTGCGAACGAAATCCACGTTGGCGAGCATCGCGCTGCACGCCGGCATCAACGCAACGCCGCTGCTGCTCCCTGTGACATTGGTTCGAATCGAGGGCTTCAACACCCTCAGCGATCAAGTGGAGCACATCAGCCTGTGGGCAATCCTGATCTCCATCCTAACCGTCGCTGGACTCCTGACCGTGCTGTGGCGCTCCACCGAAGACGAAGGCCCCTCGTAGTCGTGATCGTGGTCGTGATCGTGCTCGTAGTGGTGATCGTGGTCGTGATCGTAGTCGTAGGCGACTATGTAGTGGCCCAGCAGTCCCGCACAGCACTCGACTGTGCGTGCTCGTGCACGATCACGAAACGACCACGACCACGACCACGATCACCACTACGAAGACGAAGACAAGAAGCCTAGAGGGAGCGCCCCGGCCTAGACCCTCTCCACGTCGATGACGCCCTGGAGCTTGGCGACGCCCCGCATGATTTCACGCAGACGGTCGAGATCACCCACGCGGAAGTGGAACATGTTTTCGGCGCGGCCGTCTTTGGATAGGCAGGAGGCCTCGTTGATGTTCACGCCGTTCGACGAAAAGACGGACGAGACCGAGGCGAGAATGCCGGACCGGTCGTCGGTCATCACGCGGAGGGACACCGGGAGGTCGACGTTGACGCCGTCGGCCCAACTCACTTGCACGCGCCGTTCAGGATCGAGCTCGAGAACGCGCGGACAACCTCGGCGGTGCACCGACACGCCACGGCCGCGGGTAATCCAGCCGGTCACCGGATCGCCAGGAACGGGACTGCAGCACTGGGCAAAACGAACGAGCATATTGTCGATGCCTTGAATACGAATGCCGCTGCCGTCCGAGCTCTTCGACACGCGCTGAACCGTTCGCTCGATGAGGCCCGGCCGAAGGCTGTCGCGCTCACCGTCTTCGCTCGGGATGATCGCCTCCATGACGGTCGGAAGCGCGAGCTTCCCGATCCCGATCCGGGCGTAGAGCTCTTCCTCGCTGCCCGTTCGGAACCGCGTGAAAACCTTCTTGGCACGATCGGTCTTGAGGAAGCGGGAGAGCGACAGCTTGTTCTTTCGCATCTCCTTTTCGAGCAGCTCACGGCCGAGCTCGATGGCCTGCTTTCGCTCTTCCATGCGCAGGTACGTCCGAATGCGTGAGCGCGCTCGACTCGTGATGGCGAACTCGAGCCAATCCTTACTGGGATGATGGTTCCGGCTAGTGATGATCTCGACCACGTCGCCGTTCTGAAGCTTGTGGCGGAGCGGTACGATCGCGCCGTTGACGCGCGCGCCGGAGCACCGATGACCCACCTCGGAGTGAACGGCATAGGCGAAGTCGACGGGGGTAGCGCCGCGGGGAAACGTCTTGACGTCCCCCTTCGGCGTGAAAACGTAGACGTCCTCCGGAAAGAGGTCGACCTTGACACTCTCGTAGAACTCCTCGGGATCGGCGACTTCCTTTTGGAACTCCATCAGTTGCCGGAGCCAGACGAACCGCGCGGCGTCCTTGGGGTCGATCCCGCCCGTGTGGTCCTTGTACTGCCAGTGTGCCGCAATCCCGTACTCGGCAGTGCGATGCATCTCGTGGGTACGAATCTGAACCTCGACGCGACGGTTCCCCGGCCCGATCACCGTGGTGTGCAGCGATTGGTACATGTTCGACTTCGGGAGCGCGACATAGTCCTTGAAACGACCGGGCACCGGCGTCCACTCTGAGTGGATGACGCCGAGAGTTGCATAGCAGTCGGCGACGCTTTCTGTGATGACTCGGAACGCGACGAAGTCGTGCACCTGCTCGAAGCCGACGCCCGTGTTCTTCATCTTTCGGTGAAGTGAATAGAGGTGCTTACGGCGCCCACTGATCTGCACCGAGAAGCCGCGCGTCAAGAGCATCTTCTTCAACTGCCCCGTGACGTCGGCCATGTAGCTGTCCGTATTCTTGGCGACCGCGTCAACTTGGGCGGCGAGCACTTCATACGCGTCTGGCTCGAGGTGCTTGAAGCTGAGGTCCTCGAGTTCGGCTTTGAGCCACTGAATCCCGAGTCGGCCTGCAAGTGGTGCGTATATCTCGACCGTCTCCTGGGCGATGCGCTCCTGCGAGGTCGACGACATGTGTTCGAGCGTCCGCATGTTGTCGAGCCGATCCGCCAACTTTACGAGTAGCACTCGAATGTCCCGGGCCATCGCCACGAGCATCTTTCGGAAGCTTTCGGCTTGACGATCTTCGCGCGATGCAAAGTTGATTTTGCCGAGCTTGGTGACGCCATCGACCAGAAATGCGACCTCTTCGCCGAACACCGTTTGAATGTCGGGAACGCTCACCTCGCAGTCCTCGACGACGTCGTGAAGCAGCGCGGCACAAACGCTCGAGGCATCCAGACGCATGTCGGCGATGATGTCGGCCACCGCCACCGGATGCGCGAAATAGGGATCCCCGGACTTCCGGCTTTGCCCATCGTGCATCCGTGCGGCATACACGTACGCCTTATTGATCAGATCTGTGTCCGCCCGGGGATGGTATCCCTTCACCTTTTCAAGAATGTTGGTAAGGCGGACCATAACGGCACACTAATTAGACACATCCCAATTTAACACCGACTCCAGGTGGTGCCAAGGTAGTGACGTTTGCTCATCGGCTCACCATAACCACGATTTAGATGACGCAAGATCATCCGATCTCTGGGCCCTCCCCGACCCGGAAACGGCTCGCCACCGTTGTCGTCGTGATCGGACTGGCGGTGGTCGGCGGTCAGCTCGCTCGGGTCTGGCCGCGTGACGTGGAAGTGGTCTATCAGCCTGGTCCCCAAGTCCGTCGGGTGGATGTGGACGTCGTCCAGGACGGGGAGACCGTCGCGAGCGCCCGCTTCAACCGCACGTCCGGCGACGGGAGCGCCATTTTCCACACGATCAGCCTGCAGCCGGGTGAGTATCGGGCCCACATCACGGTCTACGGGCCCGACGGTCGCGGGATTGAGCATAGCCGACTACTGATCGTTCCGGTCGACGGAGTGATTCAATTCGACCTGAGGGAGTAAGCCCGGCAACTGAAGGATCCCGAGCTCATCGTCGGGCAGGCCTGCTATGCTCGGGCCGCGTTGCAGAGCGCGGAGGGTCCCAGAGGTTCGAGGAAAGTCACCGCCCTGGTCGTGGCCGTGCTGACTTCCGTCGCGATGGTCCTGTGGATGGCCAACCGCGACCGTTTCTTTCTAGGCCTCCTGTGGGGAACGCTGATCGCACTGGTCGCATCGGCCGCCTGGGTCGCGTGGTTGACACCAGGGCCCGCCGTCGATCCGGTTTCTTGGCGAAGTACTACGCTCGCGAAGCAACCCGGTGAGCGAATCTCGCCGCTCGCGTCCGCCGCGCTTGCGATAGCGGTCCTAGCCACGGGTGGCTGGCTCGGCGGCTACGACGGATTGCCGCTCACGATCTGCATCGCGCTTCTCTGTTTGGTTCCGCCGGCGTTGCGACGTCCGGGGCTCCTGGTGCTGATCGTGGTTTCCGCGCTCTACCTGCCGCTGCTCGGCGCCTACGGCCTTTGGGACCCGTGGGAGACACACTATGGCGAGGTCGCCCGGGAGATCCTGGCGCGAAACGACTGGATCAGCTTGTGGTGGGCGCAGGACAACTGGTTTTGGTCAAAGCCCATCTTCCTTTTCTGGGCGGAGGCTTGGAGCATGGGCGTCGCCGGGGTCGACTTCATGCCCGACGCCAATCCGGCGCACCCGGAGTGGTCGCTACGGATGCCGACTTTCGTCATGGCGATCGCCGTACTCGGAGTGATCTACGAGACGATACGGCGCCAGTTCGGCTCGCGGGCCGGGGCGCTGGCCGCCCTGGTCACGGCGACTATGCCGCAGTTCTTCTTCATCTCGCGTCAGGCGATCACCGATCTCCCTCTCGTCGCTGGGATCACGATCGCGGCCTGCTGTTTGTTGATGGCCGTCCAAGAGGACCCCGAGCGCGAGGCTACGGTCTTCCGCGTCGGTCCCGTCGAGCTGTCGTTGCAGCATGTGATCCTGTTCTTGATCGTGCTCGCCGTGCTTCCGCAGGCCGCCTATCTGATCTCCCGCAACGTCTCGTGGACCGATGGTTGGCATCTGGTGGCGCACCCCGATCGCTTTCTGTACGGCTCCGCCGGCAACATCGACGTCCCAGGGAACCCAGACCCGCGAGATCAGTTCCCTCGGGTACCCGGCCTCGGAGGACAACCGTTCGTCCAAGGCACTCTTTGGCTCTGCGTCCTCGGCGCGATCGCCTTCATCCTTCGCAACGAGCGTCGCCAGCGGCCGCTCTTGATGTACGCGTTCTATTTCTCGTGCGCGATCGCCTTCATGGCCAAGGGGCTCCTAGGGCTCGCGATCCCGGGGCTGATCGCTCTGCTCTACTTGGTCGCCGCCCGACGCTGGGCGCTGCTCAGTGACGGCGAGCTCCGAATCACATCGGGCGTGCTTGTCGTCGTTGCGGTGAGTCTTCCCTGGTACCTCGCGATGTATGTACGGCACGGGTCGGGCTTCACGAACCGCCTCCTGATTCACGACCACATCAATCGGCTCGCGAGCGGCGTCCACGGGGACAAGGGCACTATCGAGTACTTCCTCACCCAGATCGGGTACGCGACCTTCCCTTGGGTGGCGCTCATCCCTGCAGCCCTGGTGGTGTTCTTTTGGTATCGCACCCAAGCGCGATCGACGAACGACTCCCGAAGCGACACGGTGCTCTTCTTGGGGCTTTGGTTGCTGTCCTCGTTCGTGCTGTTCAGCGGGATGATGACCAAGTTCCATCACTATATCCTCCCCGTAATCATCCCCGCCGCGATCTTGATCGGCGTCGCGATGGCGGAATGGTGGGGACCGAAACGCCCTACTGCCACCGTGTTCGCCGGTACCGCCGCGCTGTTTTTGGTGGCGGGGTTCGCGTTCCTCGCCGGTGACCCCCGCGGGATCATTCCACCCGAGGCGATGGGAATTGACGACTGGATCCTGCAGCAATCCGATCCAGCCAAGGCATACGCGTGTCTCGCGGTCGGGCTGCTGATGGCCGTGCTGGCACGATGGGACCTTGCAAAAGCCGAGACTCATATTCCCTCGTCTCGGTGGAGCATCGCGATGGGGGTGGCGTCGATCATGGGGGCCTGCGTCGTCGCGTTCGTCGGGCGAGACTTGAGCTGGGCGACGACCGCACGACCGCAGGGAAACGAGCGCCTGGTCCAGCTCTTCGTCTACAACTACGGCCGGCTCTGGCCCGAGCACCTCGACTACAGGGCCATCCTGACGGGCTTCGCGATCGCCGCGACGCTCGTCACCGCGGCGGCCGGATTTCGGGCCTGGCGACAGGTCGCCGGCCGAGCGCTCATGGGCCTTGCGATCGTGTTCTGCGCCTGGGGCCTAAACGTCTATATGGTGGACCTCGCGGACCACTGGGGGATCGGCAACTTAGCCGAGCGCTACTACGAAGACCGGCAAAGCGCTGACGAGCCCCTCGTTGCCTGGCAGATGAACTGGAAGGGCGAGAACTTCTACACCGGCAACCGAGTCCACGTTTTTGCCGAGCTCGACAACAAGCGGATCAAGAAATGGCTGGAGGCGAATCGGGGCCGGAGGGCGTACTTCGTGTTCGAGCACAAGCGATATCCACACTTCAAGAAGCTGGTCCCCGACCGACCGATCCGAGAGCTCTCTACGAAGCGCGATTGCAACAAGTTGTTGCTGGTCGAGCTTGAGATCTAAACGGCAAAAGCGTATAGAATTCGATCAAGTGCAGATTCGGACGCACTGAACACCAAAAACTGGACCGATTATCAGTAGTCGGTATTCTGTGTCTCTCATGAAAGACAACGACAAACAACTAGGTCTGTCTCTCCTGCAGACCCTCTACGAGCTCGCGCGGGCCGACATCCCCGCCACCCCCAAGGTTCTCGCCGACTGGCTCGGCGCCCCCGAACCCCAACTCCAAGATCTCCTCACCCGCCTCGATGCCCAAGGCCTCGCCGACGCCCAAAGCTGCCGCCTAACCATGAAAGGCCTAGTCCTAGCCCTCACCCTGGCGGGCACAACAAAACTAGCCAAACAAGCCGCGTAACCGCTCCCGGTCAGCAGAAAAAAACAAAACAAGAGGACTCGTGTGCGACTGGAATACGACGGGCGCAGTGGACGAAGTCCACGAAGCTGTCGGATTCCAGCCGCAGTACGGAGGCCCAAAGGGCCGAGTACACCGTAGGTACGAGTCCTCGCACATACGTACTCCTCCGTTATTACTCGCATGGTGCGGAAGAGAGGACTCGAACCTCCACGAGTGTTACCTCACATGAACCTGAATCATGCGCGTCTGCCAATTCCGCCACTTCCGCTGAAGAGAAGGCTTGGTAAGCGTTGACCCCGAGCCTGTCAAGGCACACGCCGAAGCACACTCGACAGGCACACCAACTCTGTATTTTTTTCATAGAGTCTGCATGAAGTGCGGGCTTTCGGGGGTTCTTGTCTGGGCGGACTCCTTTGATTTCAAACACTTACGGGCTCTTTCGTTTCGGTACGGGGGTTGCACCTACGGGCTATGTGCTTGGTGCGCCTAGACATAGATTAGTTGGGTTTACACTTGTGGAGCTGATGGTCGTGCTGGTGGTGATGGGCGTGCTCGTCAGCGCCGCCCTGCCGAGCATTGGCGAAGGGTTCGCCGACCGGCGGGTGGCGATGGTCGCCCGCGAGGTCGTCGGCCTCTTTCAGCGGGCCCGATACATGTCGAGCGCATATGGGCGCGCGCACCAGGTCGTCTACGACAACGACAGCGGTACGGGGCTCAGCGAAGCGTTCGCTTTCGAGACGCTCCGCGGCACCGGCGGTGGCTGCTCGGTGAGCAGCTTCGAGAACGTTTCGGGCATCACGCTCTCCGACCTGGACTGCGACAACGTGAACCATTGGCGTTGCGTCGACCATCTCTACGCGAGTACGCACGACGCGAACCCGGCGGACAACGATCTCGTTCGCGTCGACGGCTGGGCAGACACTACCTTTTGCTACGAGGCGGGCTCCAACAACCAGGTATTCATCGACACGGTGCTCTACACGAACTGGGATGCACCGAGATCGCAAGCCGGTTTCGGCTTCGTCGTGTACCGCGATGTCGGTGGAACGCCGGTCGGTGTCGCGCGAAAGGTCTTGATCCCATCCGGCACCGGGTCGCCGAGGATCCTGCGATGAAGCGCTCCGCGACACATGCCCAGGCAGGCTTCACCCTGGTGGAGGTCATGATCGCCATCGGCATCATGACCGTCGGCTCACTCGGCATCCTGTCGATGCATCAGGCGGTGACCCGCGCCAATCGAGAAGCGCGCGAAATGAACACCGCGCTCGCGATCACCGAGACCTGGATCGAGCGAGTGGAGCGCGACGCGCTGCTTTGGACCGCGAAAGGCTTCAACACCACCGAGATTCAGGGCACGGATTATCTCAAAGAGTTAGCTGGGGTGGCCGACGAAACCGCCTGGTTCAAGCCGATCCCCACGCTCGCTGGTGAGTCTTGGGCCTTCGATTACTTCGGGATCGACACGACAGCCACCGCCAACACCAAGTATTGCGTCAATCTCAAGATGAGCTGGCTTCGACAGGGAAGCTCGGCGCGCATCGACCTTCGCACGTTCTGGCTCCGTTCGGGTCATATGGTCGGAACTCCGGCGCATACGAAATGGGTGGCCGGGTCCGCCTTTCGCGGAGCAGGTTGTGCGGCGGCCACGGCTGATGGCTGGGACCTCGGCGAGGCTCCCAACGTGAACGTGATCTTCGCATCCACGGTGGTGACTTGGCTACGGAGGGACACACCATGAGGCAAAGTGGGTTCACACTGATCGAACTGATGGTCGCCATGGTCGTGGGTCTGACCGCGGTGAGCTCGGTCTACGCGCTCGGCTCGGCGATGAGCAGGCAGTTCTTCGTCGAGCAACGGGTGGCTTCTTCGCAGGGGACATCGCGGGTCGCCACGTTGGAGCTTCGGCAGGACATCTCGCGCGCAGGCCTCTTTGGTACGCCGAACGCGTATCTCAGAGAAGGGGACACCGGCGTCAACCGGTTCGAACCTACCTGTGACACCAATCGTCCGACGCTCCCACTGCTTGGGGGCGGCGATGGTCCGTTGGGCGCGTTTCAGTACTACGCGAACGAAGACATCGCCGTTCTGGACCCCGATAGCGTGAACGCCGGGGCACGAGCCGACCGGCTTCGCGTGCTCACCAGCATGTATCTCACCGAGCAACTTCTGCTGAACTCGACGAGCATCGATGGTGAGACCCTCGTGTTGCAAACCGGCAACCAGGCGTACCGGCGAACGTTTGCCTGGGGAAACACGGCGGGTCCGTTCACGAGCGGCTCGCCGCCCGACTACCTCCCGGGCACCCTGAACTGGGACAGCGCCTGGGGCAGCGAAACCGGTAGCTGGAAGGGCATCGGACAGCGAGGCGCGCGCGCCTTCCAAAGCGGCTCGGTCCTTCACGTTGAGACCCCCGAAGGTCGCCACTTCTTTCGAACGGTGTTCGGGAAGGGCAACAATGTACAGAACCAAATCCGGTTGACGCTCAAGGCAGGGGACGGGTTGCCGATTGGCACGGCCTGCCTTCCGGGGGCCGCCGAAGGCTCCACCATCGCGCCACTTCAATGGGTGGAATACGCCATCGTCGATCCATTCCCGCCGGCCGATGCTTTCAACGCCACCAACGGCGACGACTTCCTGAAGTTCGACGGCATCTTCTTCGGGGATCTTTCCGATACGGACAACCCCATCCACGACGTCCATGCACTGACCGAGGCCGACCTGCTCGAGGCCCCGAATCGGGTCTTGGTCCGTCGAATCTTGGACGCCACCGATGGGTCGGTGAAGGCGAACTCGACGCAGATCGTCGCGGAGTTCGTCACCCACTTCGAAGTGAGCTTCATGATCGACGCCAACTCCGGTCAAACGTCGGGAGCTTCTCCTCCCGCCCTCGGCCTCTCGAAAGGCTCCACGGCCGAATCGACGGTCAATGGCAACCCCGAGCGCGTACGCTCGGTGATCATCGACCTGGGGATCCGTAGCCCGCTCGAAGATCCGACCCTCGAGTACAACGGCGACGTCGACGCGGGCGTCGTTCCGACGCGCTTCGAAGTGAACAAGAATGCCAAAGGCTCGGCACGCGTGCGACATCTACGGATCGAAATCCCAGTAATGAGCATAGCCAGGAAGAACTTGGGATGACGCACCCTCGCAAACAGGAAGGCGCGGCCCTTTTCGTAGTCCTGATGATCGTGATGGTCGGCACTGCAAGCGCGGTGTTCTCAGCCAACACCGTCGCTCACGAAGTTCGGGGCACCGGCTTTGCCCGTCAGCAAATGCAAACGCGACATACCGCCAAGGCCGGCATCGTCGCCGCGATGGATTGGTACGATATCTTCGGCCCCGAAACGGTTCGAAACCTGATGCTCGCTCCGGGAAGCACCCAAGGAGTCACCTTCAGCTGCGCCAGCGGGGGCACCTGTTACCCGGAAATCCCCATGGCCAACGGGCGCCGCGCGTATCGGCTTTACCCGGAGCACTTCTCGAAGCTAACTGCGGCCGGCGGAGGCCCAGGATTCCTGGTCAACGTCCCCTACGAGCAGGGTTCGTCCTTCGGCACCTACACGGCGCTAACCCCGATCGTGACGGTCGACATTTACGACGAACACATCCTCAGCAAACTGGCACCGGGCGCCGCGGCCCAGGGCGGCAGCAAGTTCAAGTATATGCGCACCACGCTTACGGCGCGGGCGCGGGCGCGGGTGAGCGCGGGCGATGTTGCCAAGGATGCCGATGACCAGGAACGCGACCGTAACGAAACCGGCGCCGACTTCCGCGCCTACATCGTGAGTGGGCCGTTCGTCACAGGATCATGATGCGAGCTTTATTTCACATAGCACTTGGGCTTTTTCTTTTCGCGGCACTCGTGCCGGGCGGAAACGCCGCCGCGCAGCCGGACGTTCGGAACATTCGTCCCCACATCATGCTGCTTGTCGATACCTCGGGTTCGATGGAGCGAAAGCCGAATTGTATCTGCGTCACTCCGGCCTGTCTGGAGTGCCTCCCTGTTTGCAGCGGGGTGACATTCGAGGAGAACCGCTGGTCGGTCGTCGCCCAGGCGCTTACCGGAGAGTTCTCGCCCTTCGAGTGCAGCTCCGAAAACCGAATCGGGGGCATCTACTCCGGCCAGTACGACGAGGGGTACTTCCTTCCGCACATTCTGTTGCCCCAAGAGATCGCGGCGTACACCGGGTCGCAGAACGGCAACGGGGTGCTCGATATCTACCTCGAACGCATCAAGTTCGGTTTGATGACCTTCGACTCGGTTGGAACGCTGAGCGACCAACCCCCGCTCGTCACCCAGACCATCTTCCAGACCGCCCCCTTCCCCACCGAGTCCGCCGGAACGAAGGGCATGTATTCCTTCGGAGCCGACGCGCCTTTCTCGTTCCCCGGCGCCTTGGCGACGTACATGATCAACGCGGGGGCTAGATCGGCGTCTGCTACGGAAGGCGGCTTGGTCACCGTCGGAGGCGACAGCACGGCTGCGATGACCGCCACCAATGACTCAATCCAAGCAACGATTCTCGGAGATGCGGGCCTCGGGAAGAATCCTCTGCGGCCGTTCGGCGCGACGCCGACGGCAGCCATGGTGACCGACCTACAGTTTTTTCTCCAGACCGACAGCGATGTGATCGAGAAGACCGCGGACCCCGGCCCGGGTGATGCCTACTACAACTGCCGCAGCAAGAGCGCGGTCCTGATCACCGATGGTTTCCCGAATGGCGACATGCGCGGAAGCCCGGTGTTCTGTGAAGCGCTAGGCCAACCGGTCGGCGCGACGGGCTGTCCGTACGAGGAGATCCAGACCACGGTCGCAGCGATGATCGCGGCGGGAGAGCTCGACGAGTTCTATGTGATCGGGTTCGCCCTCGATGGAGACCCGACCGAGGTAGCCGCCGTCGAAGCCTTGCTCGATGATATCGCGTCCGTCGGTGGAACGACCGAAGCCTTTTTCGTTGCGGATCGCGACGAGCTCGTGACTGCCTTGAGCACGATCCTCAACGAGCAGAACCCGGGCGCGACCAGCCGCACGGCGCCCGTGTTGACCGGCTTGTCGCCAGGCCTCATTGAGTCCGAGTTCATTTCGGGTTTCAGAGCATCGTTGGGTGTGACGGATCCGTGGGACGGAATTCTCGAACGACGCCGCGTGCTCTGCGTCGGGACGCCCCCTGCACCGGTCGAGCAGACGGTCGTGGACTCCGATCGCTTCCAGCTGGTACTGAACAACCAGTCGACCGCGCCTGGCAACGTCGAGCCCTTCGGCTCAGGCACCGGCGTGGCCTTCACCGGTGGGTTCTCGAGGAACCTCTGGACCGTCCTGCCCTTTGACCCTGCGGACGTCAACGCGCACCTCGTCGGCAACGGCAAGACCAAGATCACCGCACTTGGCGACGACGGCATCGATGTGCCGTTGGATTCCGGGCTCGAAGTCCGAGACGTGCCCGTCGGCGAGTTCAATAAGGCGATCGACCCCGAGTACTTTTTTGGTGTCGGGAGTGTCGATACCGCCCAACGCGACACGGTCGTCGATTGGATTCACGGGGTGGCCGGAAGCGGCCGAGAAAACGAGCGTCTAGGCGACATCTATCACTCGACCCCGGCCATCGTTGGGCCGCTCGTCGACGACCTCGAGGACCAGTCCTACAACGATTGGCGCCTCGGCCTCTCCAACCAGCTTAGCCCCGATCTTCTCGACCCCGACCCCGTCGGGTGGCAGCTCAACCGCCGTCCGCGCGTGATCTACGCATCGACCAACGACGGCATCATTCATGCGTTCCTCGCCGATGACTATGCGGCGAGCACGTTCACCGCAGGCAACAGCCTCGACGAGTTCGAGTGCGCGGACAACAAGGCGGCCGGAACCGAGCTCTGGGGTTTCATTCCGCCGATGTTCTTGGACGACCTCGATAACCTGCTTTCGGCAGGCAGCAAGCAATGGTTCGCCGACGGCAACATCGTGGTCCGCCATCTCTACGACGTCCGCAAATTCGCCGAAGACGACGGGATGGGCACCACGATCGATTCGGCGGCCAGCAATACCAACGTCTGGCGCACGGTGCTGTTCCTCAGCTTCCGAAACGGGGGCAACGGCATGGTCGCGCTCGACGTCACCAACCCCTGCAAGCCCGAGTTCATGTGGCAGTTCACCGACAGTGACCTCGGCGACACCTACGGGCAGCCGACCGCCGCGCAGCTCTTCCTCGAGGACAACGACCCGCTGCCGGTCTCCGGCGGGGCCGGTGGCTCGATCGTGTTCAAGCCGCGGCAGTCGCATGCCGTCATCATTCTCCCGGGTGGCCAGGGGGTCGAAGACGCAGCCGCGAGCCCCTGCTCGTTCGTGTCCGGCCCAGACTTCCCCGAGGGCATGGACCAAGCAGACAACACCACCAGCATCACGCCGAGGTCGGACCGGCGTTGCTGGCGAGGATCGACCTCTGTACCGGCGGCGACTCCGATCGGACGGGCACTCTACTTCATCGACCTAGCGACCGGGTCCATGATCCGGAAGATGGATGAGACCATCTTCCCGGCGCCTCTCAACGGGGCCGTGTCGGTGTTCCGTGGCGACACCGGAACCGTGGGGAGCGCGGCCTACACGGTAGACGCCGACGGCGTCCTCTGGCGCATCGACATGGCGCCTGCCGATCCGGAGGACTGGAGTGCCGAGGCGCTTCACGACATGTACTACGGAGGCGCTTCCGACGAGGCCGAGCCGACCTATTACCCCCCCGCACTCACGATCGACAGGTCGGGGAACGTCGTCATTCTCCTCGGCACGGGCAACGTCGATGTGCTCGACGATGCCACCGCGAAGAACCGGGTCGTCTCGATCACGGAGAAGCTCACTTTCGATGCCAGTGGCAACGTGACCACGCTCGAGGGGCGACTCAACTGGGAGGTGGTTCTCGACGATGGGGAGCAGATGACCGGACCGATCGAGCTTTTCGGAGGCCAAGTGTTCTTCGGGTCGTTCAAGGCGGCCGGCCCCAACCCGATCGACGCGTGTGGCATCGGGGGGAGCCGAATCTTCGGTGTAGACTTCTTGGATGATCCGGCAAGCCCAGGAACCTTGGTGCCGCTGCTGCTGGATGCGATGAGCAACCCCGCAACGAACCTCGATGGCACCGACATCGCCGATCTGCAAAACTCACTGGTTGTCGGACTGCAGGTCGCCCAGCAGCCCGTTTGCACGACCTTGGCGTCGGTCTTGGTGACGGATCCATTCGGTGCCGCCTTCACCCTGGCGATGCCGGTGAATACGAGCGGACGCGAGTTCAAGCTGATGGCTCACCTCAGCGGCTCGGGGACACCGATCAGCGGGCTGTCGATCGACGTCCTCAACGAAGGAATTACGGCGCCAGAGATGTTCACGGTGGTCTCCGGAATGGCCGAGACGCTGGAATGATCGGCTCCCGAGTGATAACTCAGTAGAACCGATGCTCCAACTGCGGTCACTCCTGCTCGCCTCATCGCTGCTCCTCGTGTCATGTCGGTCGGAGGCCTCGGAGTCACCGCCCCCGGCGCCAGTTGCTCCCGATCCCGTGGCGGTAGAAGAAGCGCCGCCTAAGCCGGAGGAGATCGTCTACATCTACGACGCCAAAGGGGCGCTGATCCCGTCGGACGACTTCGTCGTAGGGATTCAACTTCCGCGTGGCCTCGAGTTGTTCCGGCAGGAACAGGGTCTTCACGTGTACCGTATTCAGTCGCCTATCGCGAAGGTGCTCAGCTATTTCGGGCCGATGTTGATCACTGGGAAGGTCGAAAGGCAGGGCAAGGGCGCAGTCTACCGAAACGCGAGCGTCCGTGGCTCAGAGGTCAACCCCACAAAGGTCGACGTATCGATCCTAGAGATCGGCAGCCGCCTGACGCGCGTGTCGATCACCGAGCTTCCGCCCCCGCCCGCGTATCCTCCGCCCCAGGGCGAAACGCTCCAACGAGCGCGGCGCGACTTCCAACGACTCGACTAAAATCTACGATACGCGGCGAAAGTGCACTGCACTGTGCCCGCCCTGAAAGCGTCCGTCACGACCATTCCCGTCGAGACCCGACCCGGATCGTCCATCCGCCCAAACCGCTCCACCAGCGAGGCGACCCTTCGCGCCCAGACACGACTGCGAAGCTCGGGAACGGCAACCTGGCAGGCGACGGGCCCATGGGGAAACGCTTCGAGCAGGCCATGAAAGCGTTTCACGGTTGCTGAGGACACCTGGCCAGAGGCCTTGAAGAAGCGCTCGGAGCGAACGATCACGCCGGTGTTGGTGCGGTCCGCCATGAAACCAGTGACCAATGCGGTCTCGATGAGCTCGGATGCGGCGCCCGGGAGGGGTTCGGGCCACTGTGCCCGCATGTCGCCGATTAGAGCCTCGGTTTCGAGGAGCAGCGTCTCGGCCCGCTTCGCGGATTTTGGGTACTGCCGCGCAATCAAGTCAACTCGCTCGTCGAGCGGTTGAAGCTCGCTTTCCTCCGCGCCAAGCGCCTCGGCAAGCGCGAGATTCAGCCTGACCCGGGTAAGGAGGGCCGTGACAGTTTCCTCGGTCGATCCACGGTCCGATGCGGGGGACAGTCGTTGGGCCTCTCTCAGAGCGACGGACCGCGCCTCGTGGCGAGAAATGTCCTGCGCCACGACCCCCGCTGCGGTCTGGTCCCGCGCCAGCTGCTTCGCCCACCGCTCTTCCTCCGCTTGAAGCTCGATGCGGCGCCGATCGAGCTCCACACGCTCAGCCTCGGCGGCGGCGGCCGCCAGCCACAACCGCGCCTCGGTTCGGAAGTCATCGGCAGCTCGCTCATCCCCGTCCCCTTCCGCCCTATCGGCGGCGGACCAGGCGGTTTCCGCGTTGCGATGGAGATCAGGAGCGAGCGCTTTGGCCAGCTCAGCGGCCGGCGACGCGAAGAGGCTGTCCGATGTAGACGGCGTCTGCTGCGCGGCGCAAGCCAGCAGGACGAGGCAGACAGCGACGGCCGCCAGACTTCGCATCAGGGCGACTCCGTCGATCGCGCCAACTCCGCACGCTCGCGCAT
>Ga0255057_10000817_pt1 | contig 17937 bp, 14 predicted proteins | sample Cases_109_6_MG_FD_189022 | JGI IMG/M metagenome (GOLD analysis project Ga0255057, IMG submission 189022) | Seawater microbial communities from Amundsen Gulf, Northwest Territories, Canada - Cases_109_6 | ecosystem: Environmental > Aquatic > Marine > Gulf | place: Canada: Northwest Territories... | reverse complement strand
GACGTTCCCCGATCACGACGATAGCAACGTCGTGCCGCTTGGGATCTGCCGCCTGGCCGTCGACACTGAGCTCGGCGTCCTCGGCAAACATTTTTATCCCTTCCCATATGGAGGTGCCGCCCTGGATTAAGTCGTTGCCATCGACTCCTTGCCATTCGACTGTGAACCCGCCACATTGAGCGCCACGATTGTCCGAGTTGCGGCCCGCGACAAGAATGCGCGCCTGTTTCGATAGCGGCAGCAGGTTTTCATCATTTTTCAGCAATACAAGCGTCTTGCGAACCGCCTCGCGAGCCAGATCCCGATGCTCCGTTGAACCGAAGCACGCATGATTCGACCAGGTGCGCTCTGCTGGTCTTGCTTTGTCGAATAGCCCGAACTTGAATTTGACGGTCAGAATACGCCGAACGGCATCGTCGACCCTCTCCATACTTACCGTGCCGTCCTCAACGTGACGCTGCAGGTGCTGCATGAACAACTTCCATTCGACCGAGACCATGAACATGTCAATGCCGGCATTTACGCCCATAGCGACGACATCGCCAAAATCCTCGGCCAGGTAATGTATGCCGTCCCAATCGGAAATGATGAACCCGTCGAAACCGAGTTGACCCTTGAGGACGTCGGTTAGGAGATATTGATGGCCGTGGCACTTGTCGCCGTTCCAGCTATTGAAGGAAACCATCGCAGTCAGCACGCCAGCAACGATAGCAGGTCGATATGGCGCAATGTGCAGCCGCTCGAGTTCGTCGAAAGGCAAGGTGGTTTCACCCTGATCCATGCCATGAAGCGTGCCGCCGTCACCGACCCAGTGTTTGACACAGGCAATAACACCGTCGTCACCTAAATCTCCTTGCATGCCAGTCACGAATCTATCGGCATAGCTGGTGACGATCGAAGGATCCTCGGAATAACTTTCGTAGGTCCGGCCCCAGTGATCGTTGCGGGCGACGGCAAGCGTCGGCGCAAAAGTCCAGTCAACACCGGTGGCCAGAATCTCTCTCGCCGATATTTGTGCAATGCGTTCAATCAGGTCCGGATCACGCGTCGCACCAAGACCGATATTGTGCGGAAAGACCGACGCGCCAAGAACGTTCGCGTGACCGTGAATCGCGTCAACGCCATACAACAGCGGGATCCGCAGGTGCGTATCATCCGCATCCATAGAAGCCATCCAGTAGGCATCGTTCATCTCAACCCAGTCGCCGGGACGATTGTCGCCCGGGCATGAGCCGCCGCCGCTTAGAACTGATCCGATGTGAAATTCACGGACTTGCTCGGGTGTCACTGCCATGCGTTCGGGCTGCGTCATCTGGCCGATCTTCTGTTGCAGGCTCATTTGCGAAAGCAGTGCTTCGACGCTCACCGCAATTTCATCCAGGCCCGTAGCTCGTGTCATGTAGTCGCCTTAGTCCTTCACGAGGAGCGGAACGTTCGCGTGTGCAGCATGGCCTTGATTGTCATAGGCATAAACAAACAGCCGATACTGGCCGGGTTTTGGCACGGCCAGACTGATCGTTGCTGCTGTCGGGTCCTCGATCAGGTCGTTCAAGGGCGCGATCGATTCCTCGAAACCGCCGCCGCCTTGCGTCGCTTTGCTCTCCGGTTTCAGCTCCCACTGGTAGCTCAGCGCGTCGCCCTCAGGATCGAATACGTCGACGACAGCCTCGTATGACTCACCGGCAGTCAGCGTCACACTTTGATGCGCCGTTTTACCGTCCAGTCGCATCGATTTGAGTTGCGGTGAGCGGTTGTCAGGCCATGAACCGTTCCAGATACGGTGCATGACATCGATGGTTTCGGTTTCCTCTCCGGCCTCAGTGTACATGCCGAACCAGGTCGGGGTTCTCTCCTGCTTCTGGCCCCAAAGAAAGGCATACGAGCCGACCTGCTGGCCCTCGAGTGGTTCGAGATTGTCGCGATAGCCTTTAAGAAAAACGTTCGCTTTCTCCGAGCTCGACATCTCGATGGGCGCACCCCAGGATGTTTTCGGCACCTCCCAATAGCCGATCGCACCCCATTCGGTGATGAAGAACGGCTCTTTGAAGCCAATCTCGCGTATGACTCTCGGCAAGATAAACAGCTCCTTGTAAACCTGAAAGCTGACAAAATCGAGATCCGCTGCTCGAGTAGCGATGTCTGCAAACTCTCTTGCGCGGTCATAAACGCCCGTGATCGTGGTTGTTGTCGGATGATTAGGATCGAGCTCATGAATCATCTTCGAGACGTCGTTAACGGCGTCGTAAACCTTGGAATTGGTGTAATCGAAGTTGAGTTCGTTGCCGATAATCCAGACGAGCAATGCGGGGTGGTCGCGATACTTCAGCACCTCGCCGCGCATAAATTCCAGTTGTTCGGCAACCGCCTCTTGATCGTCGTAATCGAAGCCCCAGTGCTCCACTCCCATCCTAAGGCAGAGCGTAACTGTCACACCGTTCGCTAATGCCTGATCCAGCACTTCATGCGCGGTTTCAACTCCGTTTGTTGTTGACCAGGTTCGAATGGAGTTGCCACCGTGCGCTGCGAGCGAGGCGATATCGCCAAATTCCAACCCGGCACCCTTGATTTTGTACGGCTCTCCACCGCGCATGAGTTGATAGCCGCTCGACGTCTGCACAACTTCCACTTTGACCGGCTGTGGCCCCTCGACATCAGCAGCACAGGCTCCAAGCATGGCCGTCGCCAGAATCGCGAACTTTGTTTCATTCATGGTTTGTCGCGAGACCGCTGCTGTCGTTGATGCGGAATTCCGTGCGTAACTCCGTGTCCGAATCGCCGCCAATCCAAACGTCGAATTTGCCGGGCTCAGTAACGAGCTGCATATTGCGACCATAAAAAGCCAGGTCATCGGTATGCAGCCGGAAGTCGACGGTAATTGTCTTACCTGGTTCGAGTCGCACGCGTTTGAAACCTTTAAGCTCCCTAACCGGACGCGTGACGCTGCCAACCAGATCTCGGACATACAGCTGCGCAACTTCGACCGCCGCGACTTCGCCTGTATTTGTCAGTTCCGCGCTTATTGTGATTGTATCTCCGAGGGCTATTTCAACTGCGCTAACGCTGATGTTCTGATAATCAAATGTTGTATACGACAGTCCGTGACCAAACGCGAACAGCGGTTTGTATCCGGCGTCCAGATGAAATGCTGTCATACCGAGAGATGTTTGTGGTGCGTGTGCGTCAATGTCGTCGATATGGAAGATCGAGTCTTCGGTTGGCGGCTTTCCCGTGTTCTTCTGATTGTAGTAAATCGGTATTTGGCCAACCATGCGTGGGAATGTCACTGGTAGCTTGCCCGATGGCGCCTCGACACCAAACAACAAGTCTGCAATCGCGGGGCCGCCCATGGTGCCCGGATGCCATGCGTACAAAATCGCGTCGACTTCATCCACAATATTGGTCAGTGTCAACGGCCTGCCAGCGAGAATCACTGCGACGACTGGCTTGCCCACCTGCCTGATGCGCCGCACAAGCTCGACCTGATCACCTGGCAGATTGATGTCCGCACGAGAATGGGCCTCACCTGACAAAATGGCCTCCTCGCCCAGAAACAGGACGGCAATGTCGGAATCGGCAGCAATTTCCGTGGCTTCATCAAACGCTTCGGTCGCCTTGCTGCGTGAGGTTTCCATCGCTCGTACGTAGCGAATGTCGATTTTGTCACCCGCAAAGTCTTGAATCGCCTGCAACGGTGTCTGACTCAGTGCTGCGTCACCATCGAAGATCCATGTGCCGAGCTGTTCGTACGGAGCATCCGCCAGGGGTCCGATGATCGCGACGGACGTCAAGTCAGACGCCGATAACGGCAACGTGGCGTTGTCATTTTTTAGCAATACACTGCCTTGCAGCGCAGCCGTTTTCGCCGTCGCAAGCGCCAGCTCGTTCGCAAACGACGGAAATTCGTCAGGATTCGTGTACGGATTCTCGAATAAGCCGAGGCGAATTTTCGCGCGGAGAATATTGGCGACCATTGCATCGATCTTTTCAATGCTGACGCGGCCCTCGGCATTCAGTTCGGCGAGGTATTCCGCATACGCCGTCCCCGCCATCTCCATATCAACGCCTGCCGTTGCCGCCTCGAATGCCGACTCCTTGTCGTTCTCGGTTAGGCCGTGTACCGAAAGCTGCCGCACCGAATCCCAGTCGCTGACGACGAAGCCATCAAAGTTCCATTCGTCTCGCAGCACCTTTCGCAGCAGGAACACGTTGGCAGTAGCCGGCACACCATCCAGATCGCTAAACGATGTCATGAGTGTTGTTACGCCGGCGTCAACCGCCGCCCTAAATGGTCGCAAGTAGACATTGCGCAATTCGTTCTCGGGAATATTCGTTGTATTGTAATCGCGGCCACTCTCACTGGCGCCGTACCCGGCAAAGTGCTTGGCGCATGCCGCAATCGTGCCTGTTGCCGAAAGATCCTGGCCTTGAAAACCCTCAACCATCGCCGCACCCAGTACGCTCACCAGATATGGATCTTCACCGAGGCTCTCGGCGATTCGTCCCCATCTGGCGTCGCGTGAAATATCGATCATTGGGGCGAAGGTCCAGTTGACACCTGCCGATGCGGCCTCCTGCGCGGCAACCTCAGCACCCAGCCTTACAATCTCCGGATTCCAGGTTGCGGCCTGCCCCAGGGGGATCGGCAATATGGTTTTGAAGCCATGAATGACGTCGCGGCCAATCATTAGCGGAATGCCGAGGCGACTTTCCTCCACGGCGATGCGTTGCAGTTCATTAACCGTGCTTACATCGACCTGGTTAAGCAGCGAACCAATGCGACCAGCTCGCAAGCCGTCTCCCAGAGACTCCGGCGCATCGCTTTCAGACGCATTGAGCTGACTCAGCTGACCGATCTTTTCGGCAAGCGTCATTTTGCCGAGCAACTCGATGACACGCTGTTCGACGACCAGTGTATCGCTCAACTCATTTGAAAAAGGTGTGCTCATAGACATTATCATCAGTAACCCGCACATCGCGGCGATTGCATGGACTCGAGGTAATTCAGCACGGCGCATGTACCGATTATCGGCAATCCGATCTTTCCAGATGCTCATGTCGGCGCAAGCCACGGATGTCTCCTTGGTAGCGTGTTGATCGCGATTGTTATTTTAATGGCGCTTTTGCGAGTTCGTTTTAACAATATTTGACAGCGCTGTCAATTTGATGGACGATGATTTTCGAGCCTTCGGCTCATCCGCAAGCTTCTCAATTACGGTAGAAAGAGCTCATGGAATCCGACTTCAAATCGAGCAACACTGCTGCGCTTGAACCGCACACCCTTAGGTTTCGAGAGAAATTGGGCTATGGCCTGGGCGATACCGCATCAAATTTTTTCTTCGCTACATTCAACGTCTTCCTTCTCTACTACTACACCGACATTTTTGGATTGTCGGCTGCGGCTGTCGGAACCATGTTCCTCCTGACCAAGGTCCTGGACGCCGTTAGCGATCCGATCATGGGGTTGATTGCTGACCGGACGAATTCGAGGTGGGGGAAATTTCGGCCCTATTTGCTGTGGGCGGCAGTGCCGTACGGGCTCTGCGGCTATGCAATGTTCGCTAATCCCGACTTCTCGTACACCGGCAAACTCATCTATGCCTACGTAACCTACTCACTGATGATGCTAGCGTATACGGCGATCAACGTGCCCTACTCGGCTTTAATGGGAGTGATATCGCCCTCGTCGATTGAACGAACCAAGGTTGCCAGCTACCGCTTTTTTTGTGCCTTTGCCGCGGGATGGTTAGTCGGCACATTTGTTACCCCACTCAAGAATATTTTGGGCGGCGAAAACGAGGCGCTGGGGTTTCAGCTCACCATGCTGATATTCGCGGTGGCCTCTGTTGCCCTGTTTTGGATCACGTTTGCGACGACCAAGGAACGGGTCATTCCAGTCCAGACAAAATCCGATATCAAACTGGATCTTAAGGCTCTTCTTAGCAACGGTCCTTGGAAAGCGCTGTTTTTCACAGGCGTGTTCACTCTGATCAATATCGCCGTACGCAATGGCACGTTGCTTTACTACTTTAAGTACTACGTCGGTGACGATGGCACCCCGATCTTCCTGATTTTCGACAAAACCGCCGTGTTCATGTCACTTGGGTTGTTGGCGATGATGGTTGGTGTTTCATTGACCAAAACACTGAGCCAACGATTTGAGAAACGTCAGCTCATGATCGTTTTGTCTCTCCTCAATGCAGCATCAATGGCCGCATTTTACTTTACTCCGCCGGAACATTACTGGCTGATGGTGGCGATTAATTGCACCGGGATGTTAGCCGCTGGACCGACTCCCGCATTGGTGTGGTCCATGTACGCGGATTGCGCGGACTATGGCGAGTGGAAGAGCGAACGACGCACTACTGCCCTTGTATTTTCCACGGTGCAGTTTTCGCACAAGATGGGCCTGGCTGTTGGAGCCGGGTTAGCTGGTATCATTCTTTCGTCGTTCGGCTTCGTGGCGAACGAAGTTCAAACGGCGACTTCGCTGACCGGAATACGCTTCATGTTTAGTATTTTTCCGACGATATTTGCCATCCTCGGCGTAATCGCAATTTATTTCTATCGCATCGACTCAAAAATGATTGGAACCATCGAGCATGACCTGCTACAACGACATGCCGCCGACGAGCAAACTCCAGACCGGTAACAGGGCCTGACGATGGCACAACTACTTCCGGTCGATACCTTTGACCTGATCATTTATGGCGGCACGGGCGATTTGGCAATGCGCAAGCTCCTGCCAGCCATGTACCACCGTGCGCGCGACGGCCAGATCTCGGCGGACAGCCGTATTATTGCCGTCGGCCGCAGCGACATGAGCCGCGAACAATATGTAGCAACGGTTAATGAGGCGCTGCACGCCAACCTCAAAGCGGGGGAATTCGACGAAAACGAGTGGAGCGCTTTCGAATCACGGCTTCACTACGTCATCGCCGACGCGATGGATCATTCGAACTGGAACGCTCTTTGCGAATTGTTGTCGGGTGAGCACGAAAGTATTCGTGTGATCTACCTGGCGACAGCACCAACGTTGTTCGGCCCGATTGCAGCGGGTTTTCAAACCAACAATCTAATAACCGACAGCACCCGAATCGTGCTGGAAAAACCCGTTGGCCATGATCTTCAATCTGCACGCGCCATCAATGACGAAGTCGGTCAGTGTTTTGAAGAGAATCAGATATTCCGCATCGATCATTACCTTGGCAAAGAGACCGTGCAGAATTTGCTGGCGCTGCGCTTCGGTAACACTTTGTTTGAGCCATTGTGGCGTAGAGGCGTCATCGATCACGTTCAAATCACTGTAGCCGAAGACCTTGGCGTCGGCGGACGCATCGATTTTTATAACGACACCGGAGCGCTGCGTGACATGGTGCAGAATCACATGATGCAGCTCGTCTGCCTGGTCGCGATGGAGGCGCCAAGCAGTCTCGACCACGATGCAGTACGTGACGAAAAACTTAAAGTACTGCGCGCACTCAAGCCGATCACAACGAATGAAATAAAGACACACACGGTGCGGGGCCAGTATTCCGCAGGTGCGATCAATGGCGAAACAGTACCTGGCTATAGTGATGAGCTTGGCAACGGAAAGACTGCTGCGGAAACTTTCGTCGCCCTCAAGCTCGAGATTGAAAACTGGCGCTGGTCGAATGTGCCATTCTATTTGCGAACCGGCAAACGTCTGAAGGCCAAGCATTCCGAGATTGTCGTGCAGTTTCACCAGGTGCCGCACTCGATCTTCCCGGACATCGCACACGACGTCGTTTCGAATCGACTCACAATTCGCCTACAGCCCGATGAAGGCGTGAAACTTGCCGTGATGGTCAAGGAACCCGGACCGGGCGGATTCGATCTGCGACCTGTTTCGCTGGATCTCAGTTTCGAAGAGACTTTCGGCATTCGTTACCCGGATTCCTACGAGCGCCTGTTGATGGAGGTCCTGCGTGGCAACCCGGCGCTGTTCATGCGTCGCGACGAAATCGAAACCGCCTGGCACTGGATCGATCGGGTCATCGCCGGCTGGCAGGAAACGAGACTCAAGCCGGAAAATTATGTTGCCGGAACCTGGGGGCCGGCGGCGTCATCGATGTTGCTCGATCGCGACGGGCGTAGCTGGTACCCGGGAAACTGACCATGATCAGCGAGCAATTTTTCGCCAGCAGGGAGCTGGCATCACAGGCTGCCGCGGCGCGTATTTCATCGGCAATCCGCGACAGCCTCGTCGATTCGGCGGAGACAGCGATCATCGCCAGCGGAGGGTCGTCGCCGGAGAAGTGTTACGAGTCATTGGCCGACACAGCATTGCCGTGGAACAGAGTTCATATCCTTATCAGTGACGATCGGTGCGTGCCGGTTGAACACGAAGCAAGTAACGAGGGAATGATTCGACGATTACTCCTCACAAAGCACGCGGACACTGCAAATTTGGTGCCCATCTACAAACAGGGCCTGACTCCTAGTGATCAGTGCCGGATTTTGGGCGAGCAATTGGACTCTTTACCTTCGCCGTTTTCTATATCATTACTCGGAATGGGTGTGGACGGTCATTTCGCCTCGCTGTTTCCGGATTTTGCCGGGCTTGAGAACGGTCTGGATGAACGCGGAGAAGATCAATGTCTCATGGTCGAAACTGCGGCCAGTTCTTTTCCACGAATTAGTCTAACAATGGCAACGTTGATTCAAAGTCGGGAAACATTGTTGCTGTTCTTCGGCGATGACAAGCGTGAAATTTATGAGAGCGCGAAACGTCCGGACAGCAATTTTCCCATCAGTCGACTCTTACAACAGGAACAGACTCCGATGCGAGCATTTTGGGCACCGTAGCCACGTCTTGAGGAATAAGCCGAATGAACCCCGTAGTTGAACGTGTCACAAAGCGAATATGCAAGAACAGTGCGGCTTCGCGAAAAGAATATCTGCAGAGAATTGCAGCTGCTGCGGACGAAGGTCCGTCGCGATCCACATTATCGTGCAGCAACCTCGCGCACGGCATGGCGGCTTGTAGCACCGAGCGCAAACAAGCGCTGTCCGGATCCGAAGTACCGAATGTCGGCATCGTATCAGCGTACAACGATATGCTTAGCGCACATCAGCCATTCGAAGCGTTTCCATCGGCGATAAAACAAGCCGCCGAAAACGAAGGTGCTGTCGCGCAGTTCGCGGGCGGTGTTCCCGCGATGTGCGATGGTGTGACACAGGGTCAGGATGGCATGGATCTGTCGCTGTTCAGTCGCGACGTCATCGCGTTATCGACAGCCGTCGCGTTGTCACACAACATGTTTGATGCCGCGATCTGTCTTGGTGTCTGCGACAAAATCGTTCCGGGCCTGATGATCGGCGCACTCTCATTCGGGCACCTTCCGACCGTGTTCGCGCCAGCGGGCCCTATGGTTTCAGGCCTTCCCAACAAGGAAAAGGCCAGAATTCGCGAAGAGTATGCCGCCGGTCGTATTGGTCGCGGCGAATTGCTTGAAGCCGAGTCAGCTTCCTACCACTCGGCGGGAACGTGCACCTTTTATGGCACGGCGAACAGCAATCAAATGATGATGGAGTTCATGGGTTTGCAATTACCCGGCGGTTCTTTCGTTAATCCCAACACGGAGTTGCGTGACGCGCTTACCGCCGAGGCCATACGCCAGGTTTTGAAAATCACAAACCTGGGTGACGACTATCTGCCGATCGGACGAATTGTTAGCGAAAAAACTATTGTTAATGGCATCGTCGGATTACTGGCAACGGGCGGGTCGACGAATCATACGATTCACCTGGTCGCTATAGCCGCGGCGGCCGGAATCAAGATCGATTGGGACGATTTTTCCGAATTATCGCGGGCCGTGCCGCTGCTCGCTCACGTTTATCCGAATGGCCTTGCCGATGTTAATCATTTTCACGCGGTTGGTGGACTTGGCTTTGTCATGCAGGAGTTGCTCGGCGCCGGTCTGCTACACGCGGACGTTTCCACAATACTCGGCGAAGGCCTTGATAAATTTTGCGTTGAACCTTTCGTCGACGACAAGAAAATCGAATGGAAAGATACGCCGGCGGAGTCATTGGATCTCGATATCCTGCGACCGGTCGAAAAGCCCTTCGATACCGAAGGTGGCCTGCGTCTCGTCGACGGAAATCTGGGCCGCGCGATGGTAAAGGTTTCCGCGGTATCTCCCGAACACTATTCAATTGAGGCAAAGGCACGCGTGTTTGAGTCGCAGCAAGCGTTCACGGACGCGTTCCAGGCAGGCGAGCTGTACGAGGACTTTGTGGCCGTTTTGCCGTATCACGGCCCATGCGCCAATGGCATGCCTGAGTTGCACAAACTGACGCCGTATCTTGGCGTCTTACAAAATCGCGGCCACAAGGTCGCATTGCTGACGGATGGTCGAATGTCCGGCGCATCCGGTAAGGTGCTGGCGGCGATACAGGTAACGCCCGAGGCGGCAGATGGCGGTTTGATTGGACGTATTCGTGATGGTGATCTGGTTCGTATCGATGCGGCACAAGCCGTGCTGTCGGTCGAAGCAATGGGCGACTCACTGGAGTCGCGCCCCGAGTCGAAGCCGGATCTATCGGCCAGTCACACGGGTATGGGCCGGGAATTGTTTGCCGTTTTTCGCCATCATGCTTCTGCTGCGGAAACCGGTGCGAGTATCTTTTCGGTAAACGATTGATGGACGCATCAAACATATTGCGTAACGAGCGAATCGTTCCAGTTGTTGTCATCGACGACGCCGATGCGGCGAGCTCTCTCGCCGAGGTTTTGTTTGAGGCAGGATTCGGCGCAATAGAAATAACCTTGCGGACAACTGAGTCGCTCCAGGCGATTGAAAATATTGCGGCTGCCTTTCCCGACCGTTGCGTGGGCGCCGGGAGCATACGAACGATCGAGCAGTTCGCACAAATCAAGGGCGCCGGAGCACGCTTCGCGGTCAGCCCCGGATCAAGCGAGCTATTGCTGGACGCTGCAGCTGAATACGAGATGCCATTTGTTCCCGGCGCGGTGACGGCTAGCGAAGCAATTCGACTGCAGGAACGCGGCTACACATTGATCAAGTTCTTTCCGGCAGAACTTGCCGGCGGTTCACGAATGTTGAAAGCCCTGGGCGGGCCGCTTCCTGAGGCGCGATTCTTTCCAACGGGCGGTATTACACCTAAGTTGGCAAAAGATTATTTGGCGCTGCCAAACGTCGCGTGCATCGGCGGCTCCTGGTTAACGCCAGCGAACTTGCTTGCCGCGGGAGATTTCAAATCGATCGCGCGACTTGCCCACGACGCGGCCGGGTTACTGAAATGAGCATTACGCAAGCAGCCCCGTGTTTGCTGGTCGGCGACATTGGCGGGACAAACGCTCGTTTCGCGCTGGCTGATCCGACATCGCCAGGATTCTCGCAGGAAATGACCTTCGAGTGCCGTGAATTTGAATCGGCGGACCTGGCGATTAGTGCTTTCCTTGAAAAGATCGAATCGACGCAGCCTGACGTGATCTGTCTTGCGGCTGCCGGTCCGGTCATTAATGGCAGTGTGCGCTTCACCAACAACAACTGGAGCCTGGATGTCGGCGACATGAAAAAGGCGTTCGCCGGCGCCCGCGTCAGGCTACTGAACGATTTCGAGGCAATCGCGTACTCGATACCACATCTCAAGCCGGACGATTGCATTCAAGTCGGAACGACCCCACCGGCTGATTTGACCAGGGCTGATTTCACGATCGGCATCGTCGGGCCAGGCACGGGACTTGGGGCCGCCGGTTTGCTGCAAAGAAACGGTAGGGCCACTCCGGTTATTGGCGAAGGTGGACACGTCGGGTTCGCGCCGGAAACGACGCTCCAGATGGAACTGCACGAGCAGCTTGCCGGACAGTTTGAGCGTGTCTGCGATGAACGACTCGTATCCGGGCCCGGGCTTGTCAACATCTACCGTGCGCTTGGCAACATTCGAGGCAAAAAACCAGCAGATTTGAACGCGGCAGAAATTTTTGCACTCGCTTCAGAAAATGGTGACGCGATTGCTCAGGAGACCATTGATATCTTTTTTGAGGTCCTTGGCCAGGTCGCAGGAAATCTGGCCCTTTCGCTCGGTGCCTATGACGGTGTCTTTATCGGCGGCGGTATTGTCGCGCGGAAACCTGAACTGATTGCTGATAGTCAGTTTCGGGCAGGCTTTGAACGAAAGGGTCGTCATCGCAGCCTGATGGAGAGAATTCCGACTCAAGTCATCGTGAATCCGCAGCCCGGCTTGTTGGGTGCCAGCTACTGCGCGCTCCAAACGCACAGGGGTGAATTCTAGCCGGGGAGGCGAATCTCGGGGCAAAAACCGTTAAGATCGGTTCATAACAACAAGAAAAAGCCCAATGCTGAAATACACACTCCTTGGTGTCCTGCTGGTTGCGATCACGATGGTTATCCATGCCGTTGGCACAACTTTCTGGCTGCTTTATCTCGGCCGCAAATTTCGCGTCGCAGTCGGCCCTCGTCGGATGGGATCGACTTTGACAATCCTGACAGCGACCGTCGTTATTCTGACAGTTTTGCACACGATACAAGTTCTTATTTGGGCTTTCGCGTATATGCATTTGCTGCCGGAAACCGTTCTTCACACATTTGAAGAAGCCACGTATTTTTCGTTTGTCACGTTCACGACCCTGGGCTATGGCGACATTACCTTTGACGGCGTTTGGCGAGTACTCAGCGGCATTGAAGCGCTAAGCGGGGTTCTGCTTATCGGCTGGTCGACAGCGATGCTGTTTGTTGTCGTACAACGAACCTGGAAAGACATGCTTCAACAACACGCGGATAAACAAGACTAATTGAGGAAGTGCAATGACAAGTGCAGATAGTTCATCGGTTGACCAGAAGTTCCTCGCTAATGCGATGGCATCGTTCATTCAGATTGCAGCCGTTGTTGTGCTGGTCGTTTGGTGTTTCAGCATTATTTCGCCGTTTCTGATGATTGTGTTGTGGGGGCTGATCATCAGTATTGCTATCTATCCTGCCCATGTCAGTTTAACTAAGCGACTCGGAGGCCGCGAAAAGTGGTCGGCGACTATTCTTATTCTCATTGGCGTTGCGATTATCGTAGTACCCACATGGCTGCTGGCTGATTCCTCAATCAGGGCGATTCAGACTGTGTCGACCCAGCTGGAAGAGGGAGCTGTCGTTATCTCGCCACCTTCAGAGTCGGTCGCGGAATGGCCACTGATTGGTAACAAGACATACGCAATCTGGAGCGACGCTGCGACCAATCTCGAGTCGGTAGTGAACAAGTATTCGGAGGAGATCAAGTCGTTAGGGCACTCAGCTTTATCTCTGGCAGGTTCCACGCTAAGCACCGCACTCGCGTTTGTTCTGTCCGTGATTATTGGCGGCGCCCTGCTCACCTCGGCAGCTGGCGGTTATCAGGTCAGCCGAAACACTGCCGCCAGTCTCGCGGGCGTCGACAAGGGCCACTCACTGATCGACCTTGCGATTGTCACGATTCGCAGCGTTGTCAAAGGCGTGCTCGGCGTCGCCGTGATTCAGGCACTTCTGGCCACGGTCGGCCTCGTCGCGATTGGCGTCCCGGCTCCTGGAATATGGGCTGGCGCCGTTTTGGTCCTGGCTATCGTCCAATTGCCGCCGATATTGATACTCGGGCCGATCGCCTTTTGGGTCTTCTCGGTAGCAGAGCCCGTGCCGGCAACCATCTTCCTGGTTTATTCGATCATAGTGAGCTTTAGCGATGCGGTCCTGAAACCGATGCTGCTGGGACGTGGTGTAGAGGTTCCGATGCTGGTGATCTTGCTCGGTGCCATCGGCGGCGCGATTACTGAAGGAATCATCGGACTATTCATCGGGTCGGTCGTTTTGGCGATGGGTTACCAGATTTTCATAGCGTGGATGGCCCCGGATGAAGCTCAGCTTGCGCTTGAAGAAGACTGACAGCACCGCTTTTTCTCTTCGCACTACCACCGTTACTGTGCTGTCGTGCGCGGCGATTGGGTGCGCGCCCGTCGGCCCGGATTTTGTCCGCCCTGACGTAGAACTCAGTCCGGACTGGCTCGAAGCCGAACAGGAACAGTTCAACATTGGCCCGGCTCAACTCGTCGAATGGTGGCGGGTTCTCGACGACCCCGTTCTTGACCGCCTCATTGCAACGGCCTACGAGCAAAACAACTCTTTACAGATTGCGGGATTACGTGTGCTCGCCGCGCAGGCACAACTGGGCATCGCAACCGGCTCAAAGTACCCTCAGGTTCAAGTGCTTGCTGGCGACGCGACGGCGATCGGCGCCAGTGAGAGCAACGCAAACACGACCGCCGGCGACCTCGAATTCTCGCAGTTCAATCTCGGTGCCAACGTTTCCTGGGAACTCGATTTCTGGGGCCGTTTTCGGCGCGGCATTGAAGCCGCTGACGCCAGCTATCTCGCATCGATTGCCAGCTACGACGATGTGCTCGTACTGCTGACGGCCCAGGTTGCCGACGTCTACACCATTATTCGCGCGACCGAAGAGCAACTGCGCCTCGCGCGCGAGAGTCTCGTTATTCAACGTCGCAGCTTCAATATTGCCGAAGTTCTGTACCGCAATGGCCAAAACTCGGAGCTTGATGCGCTGCAAGCCCGCACGCTGCTACTCGGCACAGAGGCAGTCGTCCCGGGTCTGGAGACCTCATTGCGGCAAACCAAGAATGCCCTGAGCGTCCTGCTCGGCATGGCTCCAAGCAATATTGATGAGTTGCTCGACGGAGAAGGCGTGCTACCGCCCGTCCCGGATCAGCTCTTCGTTGGATTGCCCGCCGACTTGTTGCGGCAACGTCCTGATGTTCGAGCCGCCGAATTGAATGCCCTTGCACAAAACGCGCTCGTCGGCGTCGCGGAAGCCAACCTGTACCCGAGCTTCAGCCTGAACGGATCCCTGGGGCTCGCGGCGGCCGGCGGCACCGACACCACACGCACCGGCGACAGCGGGATTTCGGAGTTATTTCGTTCGGAAAGCCTGACCTATGCTGCCGGCGCGTCATTTGTCTGGCCGTTTCTGAACTACGGCCGAATACGCAACAACATTCGCGTTGAGGACGCGCGATTGCAGCAGGCTCTTATCGTCTATCGCGAAACCGTAATTCAGGCTGCCCGGGAAGCCGAAAATGCCATGGCTGCATTCGTTGGCACTCAGGAACAGGATCGGATCTTAAGCGAGGGCGTTGCGACAGCACATCGGTCGGCGGAACTTTCCTTGTTACGTTACCAGGAAGGATTCGCCGACTACCAGCGTGTGCTGGACGCCCAACAAAGCCTTTTCAGTCAGCAACAGCGCTACGCCACCAATCGCGGTGAGGTCATTCGTAACCTGATTGCTATTTACCGCAGCCTCGGCGGCGGCTGGACCGACGAGCGGCAGTTCGTTGACGAGGTAACACGCGAAGAAATGCAACAACGCACAAACTGGGGTGATCTTCTCGAAGAATCGCGGCAGTAATGAAGAGAGATATTTATGAGTGACAACAACGAATCCAGCGAAAGCGACGAGACGCCGACTGACGCGAAAACGCCGATGGATCCGGTTCGGAAGTGGACCTTTATCCTGCTCGGCGCCTGCGCAGTGCTTATGGTCTGGTACCTGATCGCCGATCGGGTGACACCGTATACCACTCAGGCACGTGTACACGCACTAATCGTTCCGGTCGCCGCAGAGGTATCCGGCACGGTCACCGATGTTGCTGTGAATAGCAATCAATACGTTGATACCGGGGACCTGTTGTTTGTCGTGGATCCGGAACGCTATGAACTGGCTGTCGCAACAGCCGAAGCGAGTCTTCAATCGGCACGGGAGGCGACGGGCGCGTCGACCGCCAATGTAGACGCGGCCGAAGCGCAGGTGGGTGCCGCACGGGCATCGCTGGTTCGCGCAGAATTGGACGCGGTCCGACTAAGGCGCATTATTGAGGAAGAGCCCGGCGCCATATCAGTTCGACGACTCGAGAGTGCCGAAGCAACATTGGCAGTGACACAGTCGCAGCTTGGCGCCGCCGAGGCCAACCTCGAAAGGGCGCGCCAGGATCTTGGTGAGACGGGCGACCAGAATTCGAAAGTGCTGCAGGCGCAGGCTGCGCTCGATCAGGCGAGGCTTGATCTGGCAAATACGTCTGTTACCGCGCCGGATAGTGGCGTCGTAACTGATGTGCGGGTTGACCGCGGCAATTTCGCTCAAGCCGGCGCGCCGCTGATGACTTTCCTGGCAACGCAGGACATTTGGGTACAGGCCGACTTCACCGAGAACAACCTCGGCAATATCAAACCCGGTGACAAAGTTGAACTCGTGTTCGATGCGCTGCCCGCCAGAGTCATCAAAGGCACGATTCGGACGACCGGATTTGGCGTCAACGTCGATTCGGCGCCACTGGGCAGCCTGCCGACCATCGACAATGACCGTAACTGGCTTCGCGATGCCCAGCGCTTTTCTGTTCTGGTGGACTTTGAGTTGCCCGAAGCGAGCGATCGTCTCGGTATTCGCGTTGGCGCGCAGGCGTCCGTCATGGTCTACACGGGCAACGGATTTCTGTTCAATACGATCGCCAAATTGAAGATGCGAGTGGTCAGCATCTTTACTTATGCTTACTAAAACGAATTTCTCGCCGGCAACGCAACTGAGCATCGCTCAGTTACGAATCTTACGACTCGCTTTCGGCACCGCTGTATCGCTATGGTTCTCTCAACTCATTGGCGGCGACATGTCATTCGTCTCTGCTGTCTTCACGATGTTTATTCTGGCTTTGCCATTGCCGGTGCCCAAACCGAAAGCCGGCATCATGTTTGTCCTGGTATTTTCGGGCTGCTTATACGCGGGTCTGCTGTTGTTGCCGACATTACTCAATCAACCGCTGGTCGGGATGATCTTGCTTGTGATGGCGCTGTTTTGGAGCTTCTACTACACAACAAAAGGCGGCTCGGCAGTTGTCGGCACATTTGTAACCGTTGGCATTGCGCTAACGACCGCGGTTGGTTCAGTTAATGTTGACGCCGTAGTAGCGCTTGTCGGCTCAATGGGCATCGCGGCTTTCGTTGGCGTGCTGTTCGTCTATATTGCACATGCCTGCCTCCCCGATTCAATGGCCGAGGCACCGGATGCCCAACCGTCGAAACAAGCGCCGCAGACGGAATCGCCCGACCTGAGCGCAGCACGCTGGAGCGCCTTCCGTTCTTTGTTGATCGTTTTACCCGTTGCGTTATGGTTTCTGTTTTCCGCGGCGAGCACCGCGTATGTGCCCGTGATGATCAAGGTCGCTTCGATGGGGCAGCAAGCCGCCAACGACGCTACGAAGACGGCCGGGAAGTCACTCATCATGTCGACGATCATAGGCGGTGCCGGCGCGATTATTGGCTGGCAGATACTGAGCATCGCGCCGACCTTGCCGATTTATGTGCTTTTCGTTGCGCTGACCGGGCTAATTTGTGGCGTTAGAATTTTTCAGGGGCCCGCCATGCATCCACAGGCCGCAACCTGGTCTTACGCATACCTGACGATGCTGGTTATCCTCGCCCCCGCAGTAATGGACGGCTCCGGCGGCGGCAGCGCGGGCATCAAGTTCTGGGATCGATTGCTGATGTTTGGCGGCACGACGCTGTATGCCGTCATCGCGGTCTATGTCGTTGATGCGTTTCGGCCGAAAGTAAATTCATCGTGACCGAGCCGGAGTATTGGAAAGCAGCAGCTGCGGACATTTTCTGGTACCAGCCGCCAACGGTTCTTCTGGACGACAGCAATCCGCCATTCTACCGCTGGTTTCCCGACGGACTGACCAACGCCTGCTACAACGCACTGGACCTGCATATCGAAGAAGGACGCGGCGAACAATTAGCTTTGATTTATGACAGCCCGGTTACAGACACCAAAGCCAGTCTCACCTATTCCGAATTGCTCGATCAGGTCTCGAAGCTCGCCGGCTAAAACGCCCTCTGCAGCGAG
>Ga0255057_10000816_pt1 | contig 17962 bp, 12 predicted proteins | sample Cases_109_6_MG_FD_189022 | JGI IMG/M metagenome (GOLD analysis project Ga0255057, IMG submission 189022) | Seawater microbial communities from Amundsen Gulf, Northwest Territories, Canada - Cases_109_6 | ecosystem: Environmental > Aquatic > Marine > Gulf | place: Canada: Northwest Territories... | reverse complement strand
CGCCCTCACTCGCGTCCACGATCATCGCCTAATACACCAGCCTCGCCATCCCCCGCCTATCCCTTCGTCGCTCACCCGAAGTTGGCCGCGAGGTTTTGTGATGCGGTCCCCTACGGCGCCTTGTCGATGAAGGCTTTGCGATACATCGGCAGGTAGCGGTAATAGACTTCCAACGTCAGGATCGACAACGTGGTCGTGTAGAGCCGCCCACCTCGGTCGCTCCAAGCTTCCTTGACGTACCAACTTCCTCGTTCGTGTCCCTGTTGTGCCTGCGTTTCGACCAGGTGATCGCGCATCTGCCGATTCCACCGCTTCCAGCCGTTGCCGCCGACGTGGTGCAGCGCTTGTGTGCCGTAATAGTTGAAGTACATGTTGTTCTCGAGCGGACTCTCATCGGCAATGCGTGCCATGCCTCGCCGTAGCGGCGCGTAGTCTTTCGGCCAGCCCAGCAACATTCGGCAAAACAGGCCCACGACCGAAGTGGTACGCCGATTCGTCGAGGGAGTTTTGTAGCCGTAGGTCGCGCCGCGATCGTCTTGCACACTGTCGAAAAATTCCGCCGCCCGATACCACACCTCGCGCGGCACGTGGAGATCTGCCAACAGGGCGCTTTTCAGCGCGGTGACTTGCCAGCCGGATACTGTCGTATCGCCCGGCTCTCTCGGCTCGTAGCGCCAGCCTCCCTTTTCATGTTGGGCGTGCACGATGAAATCCGTCGCCTGCTGCGCCGGTAGGGCCAGGTTCTCATCGCGGGAGAGTGCATACGCCTCGCACAGAGCGAGCGTCGCGATGCCGTGGGAATACATGTCGCCGCTCTTGCGAATGCGGGGGCTACCCTCGCCCAGCCGGTCGAGCATCGTCAGATCCCGCAGGTCGCCTCCCTGGGAGGTGATCACCATTCGATCAATTAAATAGTAGAGCCCGTCGGCCACGACTTCCTGATAGGGCCCTTCGTGCTGGGTATAGCCTGCCCCCAAGAAGCAGAGTAGCGCCAAACCAGTGGGAGCCGTCGTCGATTCCACAAAACCCGAGTCGCGACACGAGCCTTTGCAATTTGGATTGATCTCAAGATTGAATCGCCAACCGCCGTCCGGCCATTGATGGGATGCCAGCCAGGCGAGTCCCAACTCGACGGCCGACTCGCTCGCTTCGGTGCCGCCGCCGCCCAAGGCCAAGCGACGTCGATTCGCGTGGCTCCGACCGTCCAAACCGCCTCCCCGCGTTGCCATCAGATCGCCGATCGCTTCGGCCGTGGCGATCGTACCGGTCGCACTATTCGCCGTGGCCACCGACCGGGCGACGGTCGGATCGGTGAGGTTCACGCTCAGTGAATTGCCCGGCGTGGGCAACACCGAGGCCGTCTCGAGCGGCAGAGAGAAGTCGCCGCCCTCGGCACTCAGCGAAGATTCTTCCAAGTCGATCGATTCAGCGACGGCGTCCTCAAAATCGGCCTCAAAGGATCCTTCCAGCCACAGGTCGGGACCCTCGCCTGCGTCGTTAAACATCAACACCGAGAGCAACACCACGATCAAGGCGTGGACAAACGCGCTGGTGAGCCACGAAAGCGATTGGCCTTCTTCGAGCCAAGCCTCGATCCAGACGGCCAGGCCGGTCGGCTGACGACGACTCGCACCCTCGTCGGTCGCCACAGAAGGCGGGGTCCCCCCGCTGGCCGTCGCCGCGGGCAAGGCCGTGGGTGGCTCGAGAGGCAACGCTGGATTGTCGGCGTGTAAGGGTTTCACCGCCAGTGCCCATTTGGCCGGGAGTGGGCGTGAGCCACTCAGGTTTCTCTGTTCCGCTACCGCAACAGGCCCATATGGGCGCAAATAGCGGGTCCCAAGTTTAAGTATAACGCAGAACTCATGATCTCAATCGTCGGATATTTCACCACTGGATGAAACGGGGAAAAGAGCCTAGAATCTGGGGCTTGGAAGTTCCTCAGCGGACCTCGCAGTGACAGGAGGGCCGATCTCTGCGAGGCAGTTGGATCCTCCTCAAGTAAGAATCAGACCCATTGGACAAATACGATGGCCAAGAAAAGCGGTGGTAAGAGAAAGAAAAAAGTGGAAACGGTCTTTCTCGTCTGCGAAGAGACCGGCGACTACAACTACACCTTGCGTCGCAAAATGGGCGGCGAGAAGTTGAAGATGAAGAAATACTGCCCCCGTCTTCGTCGCCACACCCTGCACGTCGAGAAAAAGAAGTAGTCCGCGAGGGTTCAGGGTTCAGTCGTTAGGAATCTGACCCCCTGCCTGAACCCTGAACCCCCGAACTCCCTTCCCGTTCACGGACGACATGCCTAAACGCTGGCGCATTGCACCCTGCGACCCTACAAGCGTTGCTGCCCTGGAGCGAGCAGCTGGTATTCCGTCCGTGGTAGCCCAGCTCCTGCTCTCCCGCGGGATTTCTGATCCCGAACTCGCGCGGCAGTTTCTGGATCCCAAGCTAAACGGCCTGCGCGAACCGGCCGAGTTGCCCGGCGCTGCGGCCGCGGCTGGCTTGATCTACGCCGCCATCCAAGCCAAGCGACGGATCACCATCTACGGCGACTACGACGCCGACGGCATGACCGCCACAGCGATCCTGCTCGGCTGCCTGCGGCTGTTGCATGCCGAAGTGGACTTCTACATTCCCCATCGCATTGACGAAGGCTACAGTCTCAACGACGGAGCGCTGCGGAAACTGGCCGAGCAGGGCTGCGAAATGGTGGTCACCGTGGACTGCGGCGTCGCCAGCATTGCCCAAGCGAAGCTTGCCGGGGAACTGGGTCTCACGCTCATCGTCACCGATCATCATCAAATGGCCCAGACGCTCCCCGAGGCCGCGGCGGTCGTGCATCCCGGGTTGCCCGAGGCGGACTATCCGTTTACCGGACTGTGCGGTGCGGCCGTGGCGTTCAAGCTGGCCTGGGCCATCTGCCAGTGCGCCAGCGAGGGAGAAAAAGTGAGTCCCCGGCTACGCAACTTCTTGTTGCAAGCGGTCGGCCTGGCGGCAATCGGCACGGTTTGCGACGTCGTGCCCCTGGTGGATGAGAATCGCATTCTGGTTCGCTACGGCCTGGACACCCTCAAGGCGCAACCCTCTGTCGGGATGGCCGCGCTCATGCGACGCGCAAAACTCACGGAAAAACCGTATCTCGCCGGCGAGGATCTCGGCTTTGTGATCGGCCCTCGGCTCAACGCGGCGGGCCGACTGGGGCAGGCGGAGATCGCTATCGAGCTATTGACCACCGAGAGCACCGAGCGGGCCGACAAAATCGCCCTCTACATGGAAGATCTCAACACCCAGCGACAGTCGTTGGAACGCAGCATGATGCGAGGTGCAACCAAGCAGGTGAAGGAAACCTGCGATCTGAACAGTTCCGCCGCGCTGGTGCTGGTCGACCACGAGTGGCACCCGGGCGTGATCGGCATCGTCGCTGGGCGGCTTACGGAAAAATATCACCGGCCGGTTGTGCTCGTGGCCGCCGATCCGCTCGGTGTGAAGCCGGGCATCGGTTCGGCGCGGAGCGTGCCTGGTTTCAATCTGCACGAGGCCCTAGCCGAGTGCGGGTACCTATTGGAAAGCCACGGCGGCCACGCTGCAGCGGCCGGTTTGAGGATCCTACCGAAAAACGTCGGTGCCTTCCGTGAGGCGTTTTGCCAGGTGGCGGCCGAGCGAATTGGTCTCGAACCACAAGTCGCCGAGTTGCAGGTCGACGCGGAAGCCTCGCTGCAAATGCTCACCCGGCAGACGGTCGAACAGATCGAAAGTCTGGCCCCGTTCGGTCACGGCAATTCGCGGCCCGTCTTGTGCGCAACGAACGTGCGGATCGCGGGCGAGCCGAAACGAATCGGCGCCACGGGTCGGCACCTGTCGATGATGATCGATCAGCACGGCGTGAAGATCCGGGCCGTGGCGTTCGGCGGCGGCGATTGGGAAGAAGAGCTCTCCCGCCTGGACGGTCCGCTGTCGATCGCTTTCCGCCCGGTGATCAACCACTTCCGCGGGCGGGTGTCGGTGGAGATCCACCTCGACGACTGGCACGTCGACGAACACAGCTAGCATTGCAACCGACGTTTACACGCCCACCGGGGCGGCGTATCCTCCGATCGTGTCACCTTCATCCCTGACCGGTCGAGGAATCCCAGCCATGTTTGCCTACCGCTCTGCCCGTTGCCTGTTTCTGCTTTCCCTCGTTGCCCTGCTGACACTGGTTGCCAACGCATTGCCGGCTACCGCCCAGCAAATGCGGATTGAAACGGACGTGTTCGTCGACGATCAGACGGAGCCAGCGAATCATACCGTTACGCTGTTCGACTCGCACACAGTCTACGATTTTGTCGAGCAGCCGCCGCAGATCACCGTGTTTCGCCCGCCCACTGCCTCGCACTCGGGCAACTTCATCATGCTCGATCTGGAGACGAAGCAGCGGACCGAAGTCTCCACCGAGCGGATTGCCGGGCTGATGAAAAAACTCACCCGCTGGGCCGGTGAACAGGAAGACGAGCTGTTGAAGTTTTCGGCTCAGCCGGAATTTGAGCAGTCGTTTGACGAAGAATCGGGCTTGCTCATGCTGGAGAGTCCCGTGTGGTCCTACACCGTGGCAACCGTCCCCGCGAAGAGCGCCAAGGCGTTGTCCCGCTATCGCGAGTTCACCGATTGGTACACTCGGCTGAACACGATGCTGCATAGCACTCCGCCACCCGGAGCGCGGCTGAAGCTCAATGCCGCGCTGGCCGCGCACGGCGTCGTCCCCGTGGAAATACGTCGCACGGTCGAATCTGAGGCGACGACCCTGCGGGCGACCCACCTGTTCACTTGGCGGTTGTCGCGCGAGGATCGGATGCGTATTGACGAAGCCCAGAGCTATCTGGCCAATTTCAAGAAGGTCGACAATGAGGAGTTTCTGACTCGAAAGGCAGGTCAGGACGTCGTCCGCGGCCAATCGCGGTAGTCGGCTTCTCACTTTTCCTGTTCCCGCAAAGCACGACGAACATCCTAGCTGCGGCCGGCAGGTCGCAGTCTGGGTTGTTTCGACCACCGCCTGCCGGCGGCGGCTATTATTCTCTGATTGCCGCGTGCGCATTGTCTTGTGCCGTTTGCGGGCGAATCTGCTGGTGACGCCAGAGCTTCTCGACCACGTTGTTCTGGTTGGATCAGATGCGCGGCTCTTGTGTTGCGGGTCGCAAGGGATGCTCGGTTCGTTCACAGCGTGCCAAAGATTCTCAATAAACCCCCCATCACAAGAATTGTGCGTTGGCCAAATGCCTCTCGACGAAGAGAAGCATACGGCGATGGCGCAAGCCATCGGCGGAACTCCCCTCCCGAGTACAAATCCGATGGCCCTGGGTCAAATCACCTGCCCGCGCTGCGCGAGTATGCGCATCCACTACAGCCGGAGCGGCAACGCTCGTTTGATGCTCCTGGTGCGGCTGTTTGTGGTATGTGCCCGCTGCTACTGGTGCCAACGCCGGTTCTACCTGTTGCGCACGCCGTTCTTCCGGCTCTACCCGCCCACCAAATCACGCCGTAAGCGGCGAGCCGCTTGATGCGAGCCGCGTTGGATAGGCGCTAAGTGACGGCTCAAGAATAACTTCGTTATTTGTCTACGCCGAAGGCGTTATACTCCAGAGCCCAGGGTCGCCGCGCAGAGGCGCACCCCGGGTCTGCAAGTTCTGAATACACCTTATCCTGAAGGGATTATACACGCCCGAAGCATCGATTACTCCCGTGTGTAATCCCTTCAGGATAAACGTTTCGGTGGGAACCCCTACCCAGGGTGCGCCGCTGCGCGGCGACCCTGGGCTACGTTGTTTAACACCTTCGGTGTAGAGATCCGGTCACATCCCCTTCGAAAGGATCAGGTCGCAGCCTCTTTTGGAACGGGGAAGTTACTCTTGAGCTATCCCTAAGAACGCGCCAGTTCGTGGAATTGCTTCTTGAGTTCCAGCGTTACCGGTCCCGGTTTGCCTGTGCCGATGGTGCGGCTGTCGACTTTGACAACCGGGATCACCTCGGCGGCCGTGCCGGTGAGGAAACATTCGTCGGCAATGTAGACGTCGTGTTTGGTGAGCGAGACCTTCATGACTTCGATGCCGGCCTCTTGGGCCAGCTCGATCACGGCCTGGCGGGTGATGCCGCCCAGGATGCCTGCGTCCAGCCCAGGAGTAAGCAACACCCCATCTCGCACCAGAAAAATATTGTCGCCCGTGCACTCAGCCACTTCCCCTTTGTGGTTGAGCATCAGCGCTTCGACGCAACCGGCCTGCAATCCTTCGATCTTGGCGAGGATATTGTTCAAATAATTGAGACTCTTGACCCGAGCGTCGAGCGCCGCCGGATGGTTGCGAATGACGCTCACCGTGACAATCTCCAAGCCTTTTTCATAAAGCTCGTCGGGATAAAGTACGATCACGTCGGCAATGATGATCACCTGGGGATTGCTGCACAGGTTCGGTTCGAGTCCCAACGTACCCGCGCCACGAGTCACGATGGCGCGAACATAGCCGTCGTCGATGCCGTTGGCCGCGACCGTTTCATGGATCGCCCGGCACATCTCAGCCTGCGACATGGGAATCGTCAACCAAATCGCCTGGGCCGATTCGTAGAGCCGCCGCACATGGGCTTCCAGGCGAAACACTTTGCCGCCGTAGCTCCGCAGGCCCTCGAATACACCGTCGCCGTAGAGCAACCCGTGATCGAACACACTCACCGTGGCCTCGGCCTGCGGAACCAGTTTTCTGTTAATGTAAACCTGTCGCGACATAAATCTTGGCTCGCATGAGGAGAATAGAACGCGGAGGAACACGGATTGGGCGGATTTGCGCGGATCAGAACAATTCTTCTTGTCAGACCTGCGCCAATCCGCCCAATCCGTGTTCATCCGCGTTCTATGAGGGACGTTAAAACTCGCTCTAGGTTCGCGGCTAGACCTTTTGGATGCGGCCTTCGACCAGCCGGACCACCCGGTCGGCCTGTTCGGCGATCCACGGATCGTGCGTCACCATGACTATAGTGAGCTTTTGCTCGCGGTTCAACTGGCGGAGCATCAGCATGATTTGCTCGCCAGTGGCCCGGTCGAGATTGCCGGTCGGTTCGTCGGCCAGCAGCACACGGGGCTGGGCCAGCAAGGCCCTGGCGATGGCGGCGCGTTGCATTTCGCCGCCGGACAATTCGCTCGGCTTGTGTTTCCTTCGGTCGGCGATTCCCATCAATTCCAACAGCTGCATCGCTCGCCGCCGGTGGTGGCGCCGTCGCAGCCAGTAGGTGAATGTACTTTCGGCAATCAGCGCGGGAATAAGTACGTTTTCCAGCGTCGTGAGCTCGGGCAGCAAGTGATAGAACTGAAAGATCATGCCGAAATGCCGATTCCGCAACAAATCGCGGCTCGCGCCGGGCAGGTTGTCGATGCGGTGGCCGTCAAAATGAACTTCGCCCGCATCGGGTTGGTCGAGCGTGCCCAACAGATGCAGCAGCGTGCTCTTGCCGCAACCGCTTTGGCCGACGATCGCCAGAAACTCCCCTTCGCGGACCGTCATGTCGATCCCTTGCAGCACGGGAATGCCCAGCGGGCCCTTGCGGTAGCTCTTGAACAAATCGCGGGTGGCTAGCAGCGTGCCTTCCGGTCGTGTGCCGGGAGCAATGTGCGGCGACACCCAAGGCGCAGTTTGCGGGATATCGGTTTGCAGACTACTCATATCGCAAGGCCCTCACGGGATGGAGACGTGCCGCACGTCGGGCGGGCAGCACACTGGCCAAGACGGCAATCGTCACAGCGCCCGCGCTAATCCACATTACTGTCTGCGGATCGACAATCGTAGGTATCTTGTAGAAGTAATACACGGACGGGTCAAAGACGGGCTGGCCCGTGAGGCGGCCCAACAGGTCGGCAATTTGGTTGATATATTTCACGAACAGCAATCCCAACGCCATGCCGACGCCGGCGCCCACGATGCCCAGGGCCAAACCGTATCCCAAGAAAATCCCCATCACTCCCTGCCCCGAAGCGCCGAGCGATTTGAGGATGCCGATGTCACGAGTCTTCTCGACGACAATCATCGTGAAGATCGCCAGGATGCCAAAGCCGGCCACCGCGATGATCATGAACAACAGCACGTTGAGCACGGCCGTCTCCATTTGCACGGCCGCCAAGAGCGGCCCCTGCTTGTCGCGCCAGGTGCTCACCATGTAGAACTGAGCCGGGAAATGATTGCGAAGCGCGTCGCGGACCTGCTCGGCATTGGCTCCGGGGCGCAACTTGATTTGAATCGAAGTGAACTTGCCGACGCCCGTCTCGGGATCGATCATGCCCCGACTTTTTTGCAGTTCTCGCAGCGGCACGAACATGAAATTCGAGTCGTACTCGCTCATCTTGCTCTCATAGAGATCGACGATCGTATAAAACTCACTAATTGCCTCGGGCGGGAGCGACGCTTTGGGGAAACTCACGCGTAGGTCGTCGCCCGGCAGCGCGACAAAGTGGTCGACGCCGGTGGCGTCCCGATAGCTGCAGGTGCCGATGCCCAGGACGATGCCAATGTGGGTTTCGATGGCCGGATCGAAATCGCGGCCTTGCTGCTGGTCGTTGGATGCCGCCTGAGCAGCGAAAGGATCGACAACGGCCTTCGGGCCTCCCTGCAAGGGAGGGGGATTCTGTTGCAGGTCGCGTTGCTTCTGGAGCATCGCCTTGTGGCGGCGGTAGGGCCAGCCGGCATGTTCCATCTGCTTACGCGGCTTCACCAGATCGCGGTCGGGGACCTGGTGGTCGTAGACGTCGTACCCGCCGTTGCGGAGTTGAAAGGAGAGTTGCTCGCGGTTTTCTGAATGCTGCAAATAGCTGCCGAACTCGCTGACGCCGGAATAGGTCAACTCGTCGATGCCCACCAGCGTAGCCTGGTGCGTGATCAACTGCCCGTTGAGCTCGATGTACATCAATGCCGGCACGTGCATCGTGGGGGACATGCCCAGAATCGCGTCGCCGGCGACTTCGCGGATTTTCGCCATGTGGGCGGCAGAGTCAAGCACGCCGTCCATCGAGCGGCTTTCCAGGATCAGGTCGCCCAGCATGCCGTTCATGCGGGCTTGCATCTCGTTGGTAAACCCGGCCATCACGCTGTTGACGACAATCATCGTCGCCACGCCGAGCGTCACGCTCACGATGCAGACCAGTGCGATATAGCGCGTTCGCAAGTAGCGCCAGCAGAGAAGCAGTTTGTACATGGGACCCGTCCGTAGGAATGCGGAATGCGGATTGCGGATTTAGCCCCCGGCTCCGCCGGGGGATGGTTGCGGCTTGAGCAGCGGAAACAGTATTACATCGCGAATCGATTGGGCACCCGTCAGCAGCATCACCAGCCGATCGATGCCGATGCCCAGGCCACCGGCCGGGGGCATGCCGTGCCGCAGCGCTCGTACAAAATCGTGGTCCATCTTGGCCATCGAATCTTCTTCGTCGAGCCCCGCCAATTGAGTACGGAACAATTCTTCCTGCAGGTCGGGGTCGTTGAGCTCGGTATAGGCGTTGGCCACTTCCATGCCTTGGATGAACAACTCGAACCGCTCGGCGATTGCCCGGTTGTCGCGTTTTCGCTTGGTAAGCGGGCAGATGCTCGCCGGATAGTCCATCACAAAGATGGGCCCGGCAAGGGCGTCCTCTACCTTCGCCTCGAACACCTCGTTGATCACCACGTCGGGATGCCGCCCCGCCGTCTCAATGTGCAAGGACTTCGCCAAAGCGGCGACTTCCGCTTCAGCGGACGGGTCCACGCCCGCGTGCTCCTGAAATAACTCAGCATAAGTCTTCCGCTCAAATGGCGGCGTAAAGTCGATTGTCGCCTCGCCCCATGGCAACTTGAGCGGCTGCCCCGTCGCCCCAATTGCATCGACGATGCATTGCTCCGTGAGATCCATCATTGAACGATAGTCGCCAAACGCCTGGTAGACCTCGAGCATCGTGAACTCGGGATTGTGCCACGGGCTGATCCCCTCATTGCGATAGACGCGACCCAACTCGTAGACACGCTCCATGCCGCCGACCATCAACCGCTTGAGGTGCAACTCCAAGGCGATCCGCAGGGTCAGATCGATGTCGAGTGCATTGTGGTGGGTGACAAACGGCCGCGCCGCGGCCCCGCCGGCAATCGTGTGCAACGTCGGGCCCTCGACTTCGACAAACCCCTGTCGGCTGAGCGTCTCGCGAATCGAGCGGACAATCTGGGTGCGCTGCAAGAACCGCTCCAGCACGCCTGGCGTGTGAATCAGATCGAGATAGCGTTGCCGTTGCCGCAGTTCGACATCCTGCAGCCCGCCGTGCTTGTCGGGCGGCGTTTCAAGACTTTTGGTGAGAAAATGGAGCCGCTTAGCGAAGATCGACAGCTCGCCCGTGTTGCTCCAGCCGAGCATGCCGTCCACGCCGATGATGTCGCCCAGGTCGACGCACTGGAGGATCTGCCAATCATCGCCGACCTGTTTTTGGCCGACCATCAGTTGAATCTGTCCGGTCCAATCGCGGATGTCCACGAAATGGAGTTTTCCTTTGTCTCGGTGCAACACTACGCGACCGGCCGCTCTCACTTCGGGGCCAACCATTTCGCCCTTGCCCTGGTCGGCCTTCCACTGCCGCAAATTAAACTCTTCCCCCTGGCTACTGGGATCGGGCACCGATAGTTCCCGACCGTCGTCGGTGCGATAGACAATCTCGCCGGCCCGCGCGCGAATGTCGCTGACCAGCACCCGGTCGTCAAATCGCCCACCCCAGGGGTCGTGTCCCAATGCCACTAGCCGCGCCAGCTTCTCCCGCCGCGCAGCCTCCAGCGGAGAATTGCCGGCGGCGGACGTGTTTTCGGGATTGTCGGTCATCGCTGTGGTCATGTGTCGGTCGGCGCGCAGAACGGGCTTACTAAGTGGGCCCGCAAAGCGGGCGGGCGACAATGTTAAGAGAGGTAAGATTTTAGTGGATCGACTGGCCCGGTCAACGCCAGCTCCCCCCAGCCGAGATCAATCGGCAAAGCTAGCACGCCATGGTGTCCGGGAAGAAGCCCCACGACTTGTCGCGAGCGGCGCTCACAGCTCCGTACGCCTTCGCGCCGCTCTCCAGAACACGCACGAAACGCAAGACGCCACGAGAGCCAATGACGTGGGTTCGGGCACTGCGGCAGACGAAGACAACGGGTTCAAACTGCCTGTGTATTGAACCTGCCATTTGAGAAAATCGGCGCCGTCCACGATCATGTCGCCGTTGGCATCGCCATCGATATGCTCCGCCGATCCGGCCAAGCCGTAGCCTGCTTCCCAAAGCCCAAGATCCACGTCGTCCACATCACCGTCTTCGTCGAAGTCGGCCTCGGCGAATACGACCGGCACATCCACGTTCCAGGCTAAGCTGTACGCGAGGGGGTTGGCAATCATGCCGCCCGCCGAGCGAACCTCGAGCAAGTACTGACCCGAGGTTGGAATCGACAAGAAAAGATGCTCAACGTTGTCAACGGTACTGATCGAACTGGCAACCGGCGTCACCAGATCGTTCACGTCGAAAAGAAACAAATCCAGATTCTCCAAGGCGGCAGCCGTGTAGATGGCATCCTCTATATCTTCCACGTCGGTCGTCACGTCGCGATTCCACACCAGCGTAGCCAACAGGTCCACGCCGCCAGGAACATTCACTCCGATTTCATAAGTGTTGGCGATCGTCCCCTGGATAGTTCCATGATCCCAACCAATGGGGTCGACCGTGCCGGTTTCCTGCTCCCCCGCGTCGTACTGGAAAAAAGCCGACTCGAGATTCATAGCCCCCGCTCCAAGATTCAGGTCCAACGGCGTGGATGGCGAGTGGCTCCAACCGGCAAGTTTGTCCGCCGAATTCAACAGAACGCTCTTGATGACTTTGGCATCGACATCCAAGCCAAGATCCAGACCCATGTCGATCAAAAGGGTCGCTCCTCCGGCAACCAAAGGGGCGGCAAAGCTGGTGCCGCTGCCTACGCCAAAACCACCGCCCAATACCGGTAGTTCCATCAGTGATCCCGGCGCGACAATATCCGGCTTGCTGCGTCCATCGGTGGTTAGTCCACGGCTGCTGTAGGGGGCGATCTGCGTGTAATCTTCGGAAACAGCAGCGCCCGTCCCGCCCGTGGCACCGACGCTGAGGATATTAAACGCCGTTCCGGGAGGACCGGGAAACGAACTACTGGCAGGTCCACCGTTGCCCGCCGCGACGACCACGGTCGTTCCCAGGGTCGAGACGACGCGATCCAGCGCCAGGCTCCACTGGTCGGTCGCCGTGTCGTTCGGGTCATTCACACCGATGCTCAACGTAATCACTTCAGCAGGATTGCCATTGAGGATTCCTAACCCTTGAGCGAACGTTTCGACCGAGACCGTCCTGGCTTCTATTTGGGGACTGATTCCGACCCTATTGGTGGTTTGGCCGGTCCACCAACCGGCGTCAAAGGCAACGCCGCGACGCGTGGGATCCTGGCTTACCGCCGCGCCCGTCACGGCCGTGGGGTGAGACCCAAGCCAGCCAGCCCCATTAATAAAGTTGATCCCCCCCAGGAAGTTACCGCTCAGTGCCGGATGCCCCGAGTCGGCCTGGTGCAGATCGATGACCCCGATCTCGACGCCCGCGCCCGTGTAGCCTTGTTGCCACATGAACTCGGCGTTGACCGCGTCGACCGCCAAGCCCAGCGCGTGGCATGGTGTCACAATCGCCATGACCCAAACGGCGGTTGTGCCCCAACGGAGGAAATTCATGGCAACTCTCTCAGTGTGTGATGCAAGCGGGAAACCACTTGAGAAGAACTGTATTATGACCTACAGACTCGAATTTGACCAGCACCACTAGCACTAGAACTTGACGGGCCCGGGAATCTGTTCGGGAAGCTGGCCGACGATTTCCGAGGCCATCTTTTGACCTGCTTCGGTGGGCTGTTCCAACTGCAAGCGTTCCTCGCTGGCACGTTCGGAAAACAGATGCACGGTTCGCGTAGGAAAGGCAAAATTCACGTTCAGTTTGTTCGCCAGTCGCATGATGTCCGCCAGCAGACGGTGCCGCTCGCGCAGTTCGACCGCCCAATCGGGACAGGCCACGAAACAGTACAACATGATGTCGAGCGAACTGGGCCCGAAGTCGTTGAAATAAACGTGGTAGTAGTCCTTGCGCGTGTAAGGGTGACGACGAATCAGTTCGCGGATGCCTTCGCAAAACGCGTCGAGTTGTTCCGGCGTCGTGTCGTATTGCACGCCGATGGTGGTCTTGATGCGTCGGAACCGTCGCCGACCCATGTTGTCGACCACCGAGGTAGTCAACAGACTATTCGGCAAAGTGATCAACGAGTTGTAAAATGTGCGAATCCTCGTGCTGCGGAAACCGACCGCTTCGACGGTCCCCTCGGCTCCATCGGTAATGATCCAGTCGCCCACCTCAAAGGGCCGATCGAACAGCACGGTCACCGAACCAAAAAAGTTCGACACCGTATCTTTCGACGCCAACGCCAGTGCGGCGCCGCCCAGACCGAGTCCGCCCATCAGCCCCAGAATCGGCAGGTCGAAAGTTTGGGCAACCGTAAGCAGCCCCATGCAAAGTGCGAACAGTTTGAGCGACTTGGCAACCAGCGGCACCAGCAGATCATCGAAGCGGGTATCAGTTGTCTTCGCCAGCCGTGTCCAATACTTTGTCCCCAGATCGATAAAGGCAAAGGCAGTCCACACGGCCGCGATAATCGTGAACAACTGCAGAACGATCAACAACACACTGATCGCTCCAGAAGGGAGCCCAATGAGTATTGTGCCGGAATACCAGGTCGCGGCGTTTGCCAACCGACCCATCGGCCGCCACACCTTTTTCGTCGTTTCGACCGGTTCACCTTCGGCTGCTTTGGAAAACCAACGATCGGCGATCCACGTCATCACGTTCCGCGTCACTATGTCGGCCGCCAAACCCAAGAAGATCACCAGCAGCAGGCAAATCCATTGATAATCGGGCAGCACAAAGTGGGGCTCTCGCAAGGTTTCGGGGAACCAACGGCGCAGTCGCACGGGAAACGGTGCCGTGGCAAGCTCTTCCGATTCGATCTCTTCACCCACCATCGTCGGCAACTGCTCCAGGCGGTTGAAATCCGTCTCGACGAAGCGGCATGTCGCTTCGGTGAAGCGCCAATTTCCATCTTCGCCGCGGCTAATGACAATTTTCCGAGCTTCCTCCAGAGATCCGTCAATCGCACTGAGCAAGAATGGTTCGGCGTGGTCGTTCTTATCGGTAATCTCATCCCACACTTCGTTGGGACTATCGAGCGTGATTCCTACGAGCCGACCGAGCGCCGTCTTCACCTGGTAAGCAATATTCGGTCCGCTCGCCGCGATGGCATTGCTCGTGAGATACGACAAGTCCAAACACGCGACGGCGCCTGCCGTGTCCCCCTCGCGCATGGTGCGCAGAAACGTCCGCAAAGTGGCGTGCGGGCTCTTGAGCAAAGGATTCGGTTCCACGGGGGCCGGCTGAACCGCCGGCTCCGCCTCGGCCGGTTGGTCCTGGGCAACCGCGGAAACGGGCCCAGTGGAAAGCAGAAGAAGTAGCAGAATGCCAATTGCGTTGGTGCGGCGAACTTGCGTGTTCATGATGGTGCCCTGGCCAATGGTTCTCTGTGGTCAAGAAAGCGCCCATGCTCGCAAAGATGCGGCTCTGTGTGAATGCTGGCTGAGAAAATGGGCGAAAACAGCCAGATTATGCTGTCGTCTCCTGTGAACCGTGACAGCTAAGGGTTGCCTAGACCCTTAGGGGTCCAAAAACGTGAATTTTGTTCGCGCTTTGCTGTTGTAATATAGGGTTCAGGGTTCGGGGTTCAGGAAATCACTCTTTTCTGAACCCTGCACCCTCCCACTCGATTCCATTGGGATTTCAAGGGCTTCGCCCTTGGCTAGTACTACAGCGCGAGGTTCCATGGACGACCCAAGTAGGAACCGCAGATAAACGCAGATGAACGCCGATAACTTTGAGACCCATTGGGCTTTGGATTGTCTGTCACACTAGAACCGGCTTCAAGACCACCGGGGACTGGCTTAAGGCAATCTTTCGGCTCGGTCACTGAGCATACTGCCGCGTTTCACAAGTGAATGCGTACTAGAGCAGTTCACTAACAGGTGTTCCGATTTTTCCTCAAGAAATCCCCAGAGAAACCCACAAATCGGCGGAACACGGGAGTGCACCTTGCACTAGAACTTGACTAGGATCTCTCCGCGAACCCCTTGAGATACATTCACCCCTTCGCGTTTGCCGACGAAGCCATCACACACCCAGATGAAGTGCTGACCGAAGGCTTGCTGATAGCGGAGGACCGTCGCGATGGCACCTTTGTTTTGAGAGCCTTTGGTTCCCTGTTGGCCACCCAGCTCTAAGATCAACTGTCTGCGAGTGTGATCGAAGAAGAATTGGTAGCCGAGGCTTGCTCCAGCCGTGTTGTTCGTTCTCACCGGCACAGGAGCCCCTGCACGACCGAGGCCTGGAGCGGCAAACACGATACCCGTTTGCCCTAACGGGCTTCCCATCAGAGGACCGCGCGTAGGCGAGGTGAACTGGTCGATGGCCAGAAAAGCATTGACATAGGTCAAGTCTTCGGTGTGATGAGGCGTCCACGAGGTTTGGGCGAAGAGGAGTTCGCCCTGATCGGCGAACGGTGTAGTGCCGTCGGTGGGAAACGATGCCAGCAGGTGGAGCGAGGTGTTATAGGTGTTGTGGTAACCGTGGATACGCCGGATGTCACTGACGCCAAAAGCGACCAAGTCGCCGAACGACGGATCACCATAGGCGTATGCCACGTCAATATTCACCGTGCTGCTCGCGAAATCGCTTTCGGTCAAAAGTGCGACCATCTCGGAATCTGGGTCGAGCGTGTTGGGCTGGGTGGTTGGGCTGTTGCGATTCAGACGATTCCAAGCGTACACGCCGGTTATGCGTAGGTTCAGGTTGCCATGGCCATTGAGAGTATTGCGTGTGACCGTGAAGGCGTCGATCATGTCTTCATTGATCAGCAGCCCTTGTTGAGCCAAGAGCGGCATGCGCCCTACCGCAAAGCCAAAGTCAGTCAGCCGAGAATCGTACGGATCGAGCCAAGGAAAGACCTCGCCGAAGTCGCCCTCAAAAAACAGCGTCTGAAAATCGGCGTTCCAGCCGTCGATCGAGCGGCCCGCGTTAAAGTCGTGACTCGTAAACTCGCGCCGAGTCGCCAATTCTTCGTCGAGTGGACGGAGTCCGACCAAGAGTCGTTCGGTACCTGAAAAATTGACTTGCCCAAACAGATCGAGTCGGCTGGCACTCTCGGCGACCGGGGCCGAGGGGCCATGATTGTCGAAGTACTGCAGCCCCGTACGAAACTGCCCAAAGACCCACAGGGAAGGACGCCAGACAGCGCCCGTAGGTAGTTCGATGCCTCGATTCAAGAACCCCGGGGCGAGAAAACCCTCGTTAAGCTCGAGTAGCAGAGGCGGTCTGGAGGGAGTTGGCTGCAGACCAATCGGTTCTTCGTCAAGGTCTGTCTTGAGTTTGTCATGTTCGGTGAAAAGCAATGTTTCGAACAAGTGCCCCAGAGGTTCGTTAGGCCACGTCAAAACAGTGGGCACAGCTTCAGCTAGCTTCCAGCCAAGAGGAGCATGTTCTTCGGGGAACTGGATAGCTATCCAGTCCTTTTCAACAGACTCAATTAGCGGAAGGTCCTCAGGATCGGCTGAGAAACCCCCCTCGGACAAAAATTCGTAGCTGACTTGTCCGATCTCAGCCGACAGCGCAACGGGTGGCAGAAGGTGCAGCTCGCTGGCCGCTGCGTTCAAACTGAACACAGTGGCCAAGATCGCAATTAAGAGCTGCCGTAACATGATGTTCCTTTTTCAGGATCTGCCCATCGCTAGTGTTTTGACAACATTTAGAATTAGGAGACTGACAGAGCACTAAATTGTTTTCAAAAGTTATTCGTTTACGTGAAACACGGCCGTACGTTCGTGCAGCACGAGATGGCCCCTTACCACCCGCTCGGCAATTTCCTTTGCGCTGAGATGATAATCGAACCCAACCGAAGAGATCTCATGAACCAGATTGATCGGCACCATGCCTGCGACCAACTGGACTCGACAGAAGTAAGGTCCCTTACCGGTGAGTTGCGAGGGATCTATTCGGTATTTAGCCCAACGATGGCCAGCGACTTCGATGTTTTGTTTGTGCTTGCGGGCGCCAAGCGGCCGTCCGAGCACCGTAAAGGGTCGTGTTGCGGGACGTACATAGGGCAAGGGATCGAGGGAGAAAGGGATATTAAGTATTTGCTCGCGTTCGCCCCCGCGTACGTTTCGAGTGATGAAGCGGGACTGTAGCGAAAACAGCTGTCGATCGAGCGGCAGCAGGCCATTGTGTACATAATAGGAATGGCTGTCACGCACGTCTCCACTGGGATCGAGATCGCCAGAGATGTAGACGACCTTGCCACATCGGTCGGTGACCGTTACTCGGAGAAAAACCAGTCGCTCAGCGTCAAAACCTGTTGGAACTCCATGACCATCGGTTCCGTTGCTGACCTTGACTCGAAAACTAAGGCCACGACGATTCACCCCCTCGAATTCCACTTGGCTAAGTAGATAGGCCGTGCTCAGTATTTGATGACGAGCGACATTTGCTTCTTTAAGTAGGGCCTCTTGCTCATCCAAAATGTCTCGTGCGCGGTAGCGTCGTGCTTGGTCTCTCCAAGGGGCGGGGAACAGGGCCTCCGAGTCGTCAGGGAGTTGCTGTTCAAAATGAGAGGTACCCCAGCCCGCTTCATGATCAAAAAGGAGCCACTCTTCGATAGTGGCCAAGCCTTGTTGGATATCATTTCGCGCGGAAGGATGGACCTCTTTGATTGCTTTGGGATTGTGAGGGAAGATACCAGGATGAACGATCGAGTAATCGGGACCGATCATCATGTGATTGGTTCGCTTACGCGGCCTGGTAGAAGCATTTCCCACA
>Ga0255057_10000815_pt1 | contig 17966 bp, 12 predicted proteins | sample Cases_109_6_MG_FD_189022 | JGI IMG/M metagenome (GOLD analysis project Ga0255057, IMG submission 189022) | Seawater microbial communities from Amundsen Gulf, Northwest Territories, Canada - Cases_109_6 | ecosystem: Environmental > Aquatic > Marine > Gulf | place: Canada: Northwest Territories... | reverse complement strand
AGGGGCGCGGCGACGGCGTCGATGGCCGGGGCGATATTTACGCGCTAGGCGTCGTTTTGTTCGAGCTCTTGGTCGGTCATCTGCCGTATATCGACGACACGCCGACGCGCGTGGTGTTGAGGCATCTCAACGATCCGGTTCCCGACCCGCGCGAGGCCAGCCCCAAGCGAAACATTCCCAACCGTCTCGCCGAGGTGACCATGAAGGCGCTCGCCAAGGACGCCAACGATCGCTATCAAGTCGCGGGAGACATGCAGGCTGCGCTGCGCGGGGCTGTCGAAGACCTGCACGTGAGTCGAACGTCCGCTACGCCCTGTCCGAACTGTGGCGCTGCCGTATCCCTTGCCCAGAACTTCTGCGGAGAGTGCGGGGCGCGGATCGCGGGCCCCGAACCTGCTCTTGGGAGCAACCGTTCGCTCCGTCCCTCGTTCTACCCACCGCTCGGCTCGCAACGATCGTTCGTGGGGCGCGAGGACGAGCTTCGCCTGATTCGCGAGTATCGACATGCAGCTGCGCAGGGCGCGCACTGGGTTCACGTCTTTGGCGAACCCGGGGTCGGAAAGACGCGATTCCTCACCGAGATCGCCGAGGTGGCCGCTGCCGAAGGCGACCTTGTCATTGGGGCTGGTGCGCATTCGACCGGCGCGCCGGTTCCGTACTCCGCGATCCGAACCATCCTGGCCGAGCTTCTCGAGGTCGACGATTCGGAGCTGGGGAGGATGGCCGACCGTGGGGAAGAGATCGGCTCGGTCTTGGCGGTTGCGGGCATGGACGAGGTGATGAACCCCGCAGGGTTGCTCGGCGGCGACGGCCGGTCTCGAACCGGCGCTGTAGCCGAGGCGCTGGCCTGCGCGGTGCGCCGCGCCCGGGGTCGCGCATCGAGTGGCCGTGTGATGTTGATCGTCGATGATCTTTCGTATTGCGATGGGCTCACGCAGCGGACCGTCATCGAGCTGGCGCGAGTGCTGGGCAACGAGCCCGTGCTCTTGGTCACCGCCGGCGACCACGATCGAGGCGTGCTCGCTAGCGAAACGATCCATCTCGACGGACTGGACTCGGAGGAAGCAGAAAGATTCTTGGCGGGGTCCTTCCATCTCCGTTTGGTGTCTGGACTTCACAAGCTCATCGAAGCGGTGGGCGGGAGCGTCCTGCCATTGCACCTAGAGCAGCTCGAGGCGCTCGGGGTTTCTCCGGACGACGGGCCACCGCCTCGGTTGGCCGACGCAATCGCCCAACGTATCGAGCGAGTCGAAGTCCACGCACAGCGCTTGCTTCAGGCCGTCGCGGTCCTCGGCCGAACTTGCGACCTAGACGCACTTCGCGCTGTTTCGGGGAGCCACGAGTTGGCGGGTCTCGATGAGCTATCCGGAAGTTCGCTAGTGCTGCTCGACGGCTCGAAGGTGAGCATCGTCCATCCCTTCATTGCAGATCTAGTGGAGGCGTCGATTCCTGCTGAGGCGCGACGCGAGCTCCATCGCCGTGCATACGAAGTATTGAGCGAGCTTCGAGCGCCACAGGAGGTTCGCGCCGCGCACGCCTTCCATGGGGTGGAACCGGTGACTAGCTTGGTCGTGCTCGAAAAGGCGGGCGATGCGTCGATGACTAGGGGCGATCACATCGGAGCGGTCCTCGAGTATCGACGCGCTCTCGAGATCGCCCGACGTGAAACGTTGGAGAGCGGAGATACCGTTTACGATCGTGCGATCGCGACGTTCAGCCGGAAGCTCGGCGAAGCGCTGGCGCGTGCCGGGGATGCAGCGGGCGCAGACGGTGTGCTTCGTGAAGCGATCGACCTGACGCTGCCCCACAGCGCCGAACGCGCGAAGATGTTGCTGTCGCTTGGACGCATCGCCGCACGTCGCGACCGCCCTCGAGATGCGATGCGCCACTTCGGCCAGGCGCTCGAGCTGGTCGCTGGGGTCGACCCCTCGGTCGAATCTCATCTGCAAGTCGCTATCGGACGCATCCGCCGAATCGAAGGCGACCCGCCCCACGCGGCCAACGCGTATCGCCGCGCGCTCGAGCTCTTCGCCGAAATCGGCACCACCGCGGACACCGTGACCCGAACTCGACTCGAGCTCGCGGATGCGCTGACTGCCGCCGGCGATCACGAAGGCGCCTCCCAGCAGCTCGGGAGCATCGAGCGGGACGGCAGGGAGAACGGTGCCACCAGCATGGTCGCCCGCGCGGTGGGGATGTTGGGGTCGATCGACGAGCTGGCCGGCCGAGCCCGCGACGCCCAGGTTCGCTACGAAGAAGCCGCCTCCCTGGCCGCCGAGGCCGGCGACGCCCCTGGTTATCGCCGCTGGCTCTCAGCGAGCAAAACGCTCCGCGCCAGCATCTAGCACTCTGCTATGCTTCGCCGCATGCGGCGCTGCTGGTGGATCTGCGTTCTGATCGCTGCGTTTGGCTGCGATACGCTCGGTGAGTTCAGCACCGGGGATGGGGACATCTACCGCGGTGAGATCGTCGGCGTCTATGATCCACTCAACTGCCCCGCCGGCGTCGACTGCTCGTTCATTCGACGAGGCTTTCCACATGGGGTGACGTTGGACCTCACGTTCGATCCCGAGCGACAGTACGACAGCCCGGGCATGATTTCGACGAGCGGCGAGAGTTGCGGCCCCACCTTCACCGACGTCCCCTTGCTTCCGATTCCGGCCCTCGCACATGATCAGCTCGGGCTCTACGAGTTCCCAGGCGGCGGCAGGATTCGCAACTACATGTTTGTCGTTCGTCCCGAAGCTGGCCCGCTCGCCGGGCGAGACGCGATGGTGTTCTTGTCGCTGATCCGCGGCGGCGACATCGAGGTGCGAGTCGTTGCCGGCCCCGGATTGGTCATTTGCGACCCGGCGGATTGCGGTGCGATCGATGCGGGCCAGTGCGACTACTTCGGTGTGTTTGGGCTCCATCGGGAGCGGCTTTGATGCGCGTGCTCGGGATTGAGAGCTCGTGCGACGAAACCGCCGCGGCGCTGGTCACCGAGACGGGGGAGGTGTTGACGGACGTCATAGCGAGCCAGATCGCGATGCACGGCCCGTACGGCGGCATTGTTCCGGAGCTCGCGTCACGCGCACACATGCAGGCGATCATCCCCGTCATTCGTGAGGCTCTTGCTGATACGCCAGGTGGGCTCGGGGGCATCGATGCGATCGCGGTCACGCAGGGGCCGGGCTTGGTAGGCTCGCTGTTGGTGGGCGTACAAGTCGCTAAGGCGTTGGCGTGGAGCCTCGGAAAGCCGCTCGTCGGCGTGAATCACCTGGATGGCCATCTACTAGCGGTGTATCTGCGGCGGCCCGGCGAGGGCGAACCGCACGATGAGCCAGCGATGCCGTACGTGGGGTTGCTCGTGAGCGGTGGTCACACTGCGCTTTACCGCGTTGAAGGCTTTGACGACATCGTGCTCCTCGCCCAGACCCGCGACGACGCCGCTGGCGAGGCGTTCGACAAGGCGGGCAAGCTTCTCGGCCTCGGGTATCCGGGCGGGCCGGTGATCGATCGGTTGGCCGCTCGTGGAGACGCGGCAGCCTTTTCGTTTCCGCTTCCGATGGCGTCGCGAAAGGTCCTCGACTTTAGCTTCTCGGGCCTCAAGACGGCCCTTGCGCGCCACGTCCAACAGCATGGCGTCCCGGACAACGAACAGGAGCTCGCCGACCTGTGCGCTTCGTTTCAGGGGGTCATCGTCGAGAGTCTCGTCCGGAAGTCGGTCCTCGCGTGCAACCAAGAGAAGCTCGACCAGCTCGTCATCACCGGTGGGGTTGCAGCGAACGGCGGGCTCCGCGCTCGCGCCAAGGAGGTGTGTGAAGGCAACGGGATCCGCCTTTTCGTGCCGCCTCCGATTTCCTGTACCGACAACGCTGCGATGATCGCAATGGCCGCGGCGCATCGCTTGGTGGCAGGCGAGCAGGATGACCTCTCGTTCGCGGTCTACTCACGCGCCCCGGACCGCCGTCGCGGCAAGTTCCGACGAGATGGTTCCCTCGTCGAACGCAAGTCACAATAGGCGCGCGATGTCGGAGACTGCATCTGAGTCGATTGTCTCACCCTACGTCGAAGTGGCCCTGCCGGTTCCGCTTCGCAAGGTGTTCACATACGACGTGCCGAGCGGATTGAAGGGTGCCCTGCAGCGGGGCAGTCGCGTTGCTGTTTCTTTCAGCCGCCGAAAGCTCGCGGGATTCGTGGTGAGCGGCCGGGAAGACCTCCCCGAGGGTGTGGCGCGCGCGCTTCCGGTCGCGGGGCTTCTCGAATCCGAGCCGGTGTTCACCCCCGAGCTGCTGCGGTTCTTGGACCAAGCGGCAAAGTACTACATGCACCCGCTCGGCGAGGTTCTGCGCGCCGCGGCTCCGGCGCTTCCTGCGGGCGCGATGCGCCGGCTGCGCGCCGACGGCTTTCTCGAAGCCACGGAGAATCTTCCCGGTCAGCGCGTCGCCCACCACACGACGTGGAAGGTGACGTCCACCGGCAAAGACGCCGAGGGAATTCGATTGGGCGCGCGGCAGAAAAAACTGATGGAGCGCCTCGCGAATCGCGAGTCGGTCTTGCTCGAGGAGCTTCGCGGAGATATCAAGGACCCCCGCACCGTGGTCCGGTCGCTCGCGGAGAAGGGCCTCGTCGAGTTTGAGGAGGTCGAAGCGAGCCGCGATCCCTTCTTTCGTGCTCCCGTGGCGCGGGACGAGCCGCACGCACCGACCGCGGCCCAGCAACTCGCGATCGACACCGTCGGCGAGGCGATCCGGAACCGCACGGGCGAGGCGTTCCTCCTGCATGGGGTGACCGGTTCGGGCAAGACCGAGGTGTACCTCCGCGCGATCGACGAGGTGCGCAAAGCGGGCCGTGGTGCGGTGTTGCTCGTGCCAGAGATCGCGCTCACACCGCAGCTCGTTGGACGTTTCCGTGCGCGGTTCGGTGACGACATCGCGGTTCTTCACAGCGGTCTCACGGCGCGTCAGCGCGACGATGCCTGGCAGGCGCTTCGACGGGGGCGAGTACAAGTCGCGATCGGAGCGCGATCCGCGTTGTTTGCGCCGGTCGCGGATCTGGGATTGATCGTCGTGGACGAGGAGCACGACCCGTCGTTCAAACAGGACGAGGGCTTTCGCTACCATGCTCGCGACATGGCGCTGCTTCGGGCGCAGTACGCAGGCGCGGTGTGCGTGCTTGGGAGCGCGACGCCCTCGGTCGAAACCTACCATCGGGCCAACGAAGGGCGAATCCAGTTGCTCTCCCTTCCCACGCGCGCCACGGGCGCCACCATGCCGGACGTCGAGATCGTCGATCTCCGCCGCCACCGCCGGGGACCGACGGGGCACATGCTTCTTTCCGGGCCACTTCATTCCGCGATCGGCCAATGCTTGGAGACTGGGCATCAAGCGATCCTCTTCCTCAATCGCCGCGGCTTTTCGCCGAGCGTGCGTTGCGCCGCATGCGGGGCTGTGGCGGAGTGCCCTGCGTGCAGCGTCGCACTGACCGAGCACCGGGGGCAGGGGGCCCTTCGATGCCACTACTGCGATTTCCATCGAGCGGTCGCGATGCCCTGCGTGGCGTGCGGGGGCACCGAGTACGAGCGGATTGGGGTCGGGACGGAACAACTCGAGAAGTCCATTGAAGAGAGTTTCCCCAAGGCGCGGGTCGCCCGGCTCGATCGGGACACGGCGTCGGGGGATGGCATCGAAGAGGTGCTCGACCGACTGCGTAGCGGCGAAGTCGACGTGTTGGTGGGGACACAGATGGTCACCAAGGGACACGACATCGCGGCCGTGACCCTAGTCGGCGTCGCGCTCGCCGATCAAAGCCTCGCCTTCCCGGACTTTCGGGCCTCCGAACGTACCTTCCAGTTGCTCGCGCAAGTCGCAGGCCGCGCGGGCCGCGCGGACACCCCCGGCAAAGTCATTTTGCAGACCTATCAGCCCGATCACCCGGCGGTCCGCCTGGCCGCACAACACGACTACGAAAGTTTCTACGCGGAAGAGATCCGAGATCGCGAAGAAGTGGGCTACCCCCCCTTCGCCCGCCTAGTCAGCGTCCGCGTCCACGCAGGCGCCGAAGCCGACGCCCGCAACGCCACCCAACTCCTGGCCGACACCGCCCGCCAGCACCAAGCGGTCAAGGATGGCGCAGTCCAAGTCCTCGGCCCCGCCCCCGCCCCCCTAGTCCGCCTAAGAGGCCGCTACCACTACCGCCTACTGCTGAAATCCCCCGACCGAAAACTCCTCCGCAACGTGACCGCCCACCTAGCCGCCCGCATAGACCAAGGCCTCCCCCCCGCCCACGCCAGCCTAGATATCGACCCCCTCTAGGATCACTAGGGGGATGGGGCGGGTTACGGTTTTGGCGTAGTCGCGCCAGTGGGGGTTGTATTGCTCGGCTTGGGGCCAGATGGCCGCGTATTCTTCGGGGGCGGCGGGGCGGGCTTGGACTTGGCGGATGGTTTTGCCGAGTTGGATCGTCGCGGCCGGGTTTGTTTGGAGGTTGAGCCACCAGGCGGGTGGGGATTGTTTGCCGCCGTTGGAGGGGTAGACGATGACGTCGTCGCCGTGGGGCATGTAGACGAGGGGGGTTGTTCGCTGCAGGCCGCTCTTTCGGCCGGTCGTCGTGAGGAGCAGGACTTTACGGCCTAGGCCGACGCTGCCGACAAAGCGGCCGCCCAAGCGTTTGTAGAGCTTGGTGTGGAGGTGCCCGAAGGAGCGCCAATCGCGGGCGCTCACTCGGCGGCTTCTTGCTTGTTCTGGCGGGATGGTGCTCGAGCGGCGTCTTCCGCCGCGAGGAAACCAAAGGTTAGTGCCGGGCCAATCGTCCCCCCAGCGCCCGGATAGGTTCGCCCCATCATCGACTCCGCCGAGTTGCCCGCGGCGTAGAGGCCTGGGATCAACTGACCATCTTCCTTCAGCACCCGGCTGTGTTCGTCGGTAACGAGGCCGCCCTTTGTCCCGAGGTCGCCCGGATAGATCTGCACGGCGTAAAAGGGACCGGTTTCGATCGGGCCGAGTGAGCAGTTCGGTTTCACTTTGGGGTCGCCGTAGTACCGATCCTGCGCGCTCCAGCCACGGTTGAAGTCCGGGTCCTCGCCCTTGACGGCGTACTCGTTGAAACGGGTGATCGCCGCCTTTGCGGTTGCTGCCGGAATTTTGAGTTGCTCGCAGAGCTCGTCGAGTGTCTCGGCCTTGTAGAGGAAGTTACCGTCGCGATAGCGGCGTGGCAGTTGCTTGTCGGGCATGACCTTGCCGGGCGCCACCGGGCCTGCGATCGACGACTTGCGATAGGTCGCATCGAAAATGTGGAACCAACGGGGGTCCGCCGCCCCGGTCTTGGCCACGTCATCGTACATCCCGTTGACGACATCGATGTACGGCGCCGCCTCGTTGGTGAATCGTTTGCCGTCTTGGTTGAGGAACAACCCGTGCGGCAGGCTCTTCTCGACGACCAGTACCCAAGAGAAGGGCGATTTCGGTACCAGGGACACCGGCGTCCACCAGGCCTCGTCCATGAGAGCAAGCGCGCCCCCGGCGTCGCGCCCCATTCGAATCCCGTCGCCGGTGTTCGAGGGAGTCCCGGCCGTCCATTCGGTGCTGATCGGATGCCGCTGATACTTCTGGCGCATCTCGAGGTTCCGCGAAAACCCCCCCGCCGCGAGCACTACGCCGCGGTTGGCTTTCACTCGAAGAGCCTTGCCCTCTTTGTTGAGCACCGCGCCCACAGCCCTGCCTTTCTCGAACACCAGCTCTTCGACACTGGTATTGAGCCATGTCGGGACATTGCGTTGCTTGAGCGACAACAAGAGCCTGCCCATCAGCGAGTTGCCCGCGCAAAGCTTGGTGTCCCGTCCCCAGCGCTTCCTCTTGAAGTGGCGCAGCATGTACAAGAACATCTGCCACGCCATGAACATCATCGTCGTGAAGCCGACGCCGATCGCGGCCTGCGCTTCCTTTGCGGTAATGCCGAACTTGCCAAGAATCTGCGATTGCGGGTGAGGCCGCCGCAGCCGGATCAAGTCCTCCCGCAGCTTCGCCCCGTCGAACGGCAGCGGGTCCATCGAGCGACCACCTGCACGTCCGCCCGGCGCCTCCGGGTAGTAGTCGGTGTACTTCGCGAGAGGGACGTACCGGACATGCGTCTTGTCGTGCAGATACGCGAGCACTCGCTTGCTTTCGCGGATGTACAGCCACAACCGATCGTCGGGCACCTCGCCCTTGGTGATGTGTTTCAGATACTCGAAACCATCTTCGTCCGAATCGGCGATGCCTTCCCCTGCCATGCCGGGGTTATTCACCACCCAACAAACGCCGCCCGACATCGCCGTGTTGCCACCGTAGAACTCGCTCTTTTCGACGAGGAGCACGTCCAATCCGAGGTCGTGGCCGCGTACGGCCGCTCCCATTCCGGCGGCGCCGCTTCCCATCACGAGTAAATCTACTGTACGGTCCCACTCCGCCATTGAGGCGCTCCTTTGCTACGGGTCGGTTCGGAAAATAGAACATGTTCTAGCGAGACAGCCCTGTCAAACGCCCCTGGATCTTGCGGCGGAGGGTGCCCGGCGCTAGAAAAAGCAAAGCTTTCCATGCTGTTGAGCGGCCAGCCGCTCGGAGGTTCCACGTTGATTCGCCCGATACTCTTTTACCCAGACAAACGTCTCCGCAAGCCCGGCAAAGAGGTCGAGGAGTTCGATGCCGAGTTGCATCAATTGATCGAGGACATGGCGGAGACGATGTACGTGGCCCCGGGGGTCGGGTTGGCAGCTCCACAGATCGGAGTTTCGAAACGCCTGTTCATCGTGGACGTCGCCAGCCATGACGACGAGCAAAGCGACCTTCGCGTCTTCATCAATCCCGAGATCGTCGCCACCGAGGGAAACGCCACCTTCAATGAGGGCTGCCTCTCGTTTCCCGATATCCGCGAAGACATCGACCGCCCCGAGCGAGTCACGGTCCGTGCGCTCGACAAGGATGGCAAGCCGTTCGAGCTCGAGGCAGACGGTCTGTTGGCGACCGTGATTCAACACGAAAACGACCATCTGGATGGTAAGTTGATGATCGACCATCTCAGCGTGTTACGCCGCCGGTTGGTGCACCGCGCGATGACCAAACGAGCCGCGGCCGACGCCGCGCAGTGAAGGCCTGTGCGGACCATTTTTTTTGGAAGCCCCGACTTCGCAGTGCCTTGCCTCGAGGCGTTGCACGACACTAGCACCGTCGCCGTCGTGGTCTCACAACCGGATCGGCCAGCCGGCCGCAGGCTTGCCATGCGACCGCCCGCGGTGAAGAAGCGCGCGCTCGAGTTGGGACTCGAGGTGTGGCAGCCCACGAAGGTCCGAACAGCCGAGTTCGCAGAGGAGCTTCGAGCCCTCGAGGCGGACGTGGCGGTCGTGGTGGCATACGGCCGGATTGTCCCCCGCGCGGTGCTTGATGCGCCAGCGGCCGGCTGCGTCAACGTTCATGCGTCCTTGCTTCCACGCTGGCGCGGCGCGGCTCCGATTCAATGGTCGATTGTCCACGGAGACGAGGAGACTGGCGTCACGTTGATGCAGATGGATGAGGGCATGGACACGGGGCCTATCCTCGCGACCGCGTCGACACCCATCGCACGGGACGAGGACGCAGCGACGCTGAGCGATCGCCTTTCGAAGATGGGAGCCGAGCTCCTGCGCCAACAGCTACCCCGTTACGTCGCCGGTGACCTCACTCCGGAGCCGCAAGAAGAGGGTGCGGCGACGATGGCGCCCCTCCTGACGAAGGATGACGGTCGCATCGACTGGAACAAATCGGCTCGAGCGGTGCATAATCAGATCCGCGGCATGAATCCTTGGCCTGGCGCACATACGGTTCTCGGAGAGCGACGCATCAAAGTGCACCGCACCGTCGCGTCGACGCTCGATCCCGAGGGAGTGGCCCCCGGTCAAGTGATCGCGCTCGATCCCGAAGGCATCCTCGTCGCGTGCACCGAGGGCACGCTCGAGATTCAGGAGCTTCAGGAGAGCGGCCGGAAACGAGTCGACGCGCGTTCCTTTGCGAGCGGGCGCGGCGTCGCAATCGGCGATCGGTTTTCGAATGGAGGGCCCGACGCATGAAGATCTATACGAAGACTGGGGATGCGGGTGAGACTGGGCTCTTTGGGGGAGCCAGAGTGTCCAAAGCCTCGCTCCGGGTGGGAGCGTACGGCGAGGTCGACGAGCTGAACAGCGCCGTGGGTTGGGCGCGCGTGGCGGTTTCGGATCCAAATCTCGATGCGCTCCTCAATCAGATTCAGAACGACCTGTTCGAAGTGGGCGCAGAGCTTGGCTCGACCGACGACCGCAAGAAGAAGAGTGCGATGCCACTCATTGCCGAGCCCCAAGTCGAGGCGCTCGAAGGGGCGATCGACAAGTACGAAGAAGGCCCGCCAGCACTCACGTCGTTTGTCCTGCCGGGCGGCAGTGAAGGCGCGGCGCGGTTCCACCTCGCGCGGTGCGTGTGTCGACGCGCCGAACGTTCGCTCGTGGCGCTCGGCGCGCAGGAGAATCTTCGCGGGGAGCTATTCCGCTACGTAAACCGCCTGAGCGATCTGCTCTTCGTTCTTGCACGCTATGCCAATCACGTGGCCGGCGTGGAAGACATTCCGTGGAAGGGGCAGGGCGGCTAGGGAACGTCGTCGGGATCGAGCGCGAAGTCCCGTGTTCCGACCCGTCCATCCGCGAGCACGTCGCCGGGCAGATCGAGGCCCTCTCGCATTTCCTCGATCGCCTCGTACAGCACCGCTCGCTCGGCGGACAACTGACGGATGGTCGTAGACCCCCACTGGCGCTTCACGCGGATTCTGATCGAGGTCCACGTCCGCCGCACCAGTTCGAGATAGACCAACGCCAGTGCGCCGCCGAACGCGCCGATCAGGAAGGTCACGATACCGGCGGCCCATGGCGCGCGGGGGATTCCTGCGAACGATTCATGCAGCTCGATTTGCCCCAGGCCGACGAGCAGGGCGGCAGTCAACCATGCGAGCGGGAACAGGGCGAGACCGGCGAGAAGCTTCACCGTGGCGGTGTCTTTGTATTGTTTCGAGGCCACTCGCGAGATCAAGTTGGTCAGGAAATAGGGCCCCGCGTTGATCAGCGACCCCAGCACGAGGACAGGAGGAAACACCAAGAACACGACCGCGGCTTGAGCGGTCAAGATGATGGGCAACCACTTGGACTCGATTGGCGGCGGCTTATCGAGGTCGTCGTCTTCGAGCTTCACCTCGAGGAGCGCCTGGTCGTAGGCCGATACGCGATCGAGCAACGCTTGCACGCGATCGGGCTCGGTTTGGAGCCGCGCGAAGTAGGCCTTCCAGACCCTCGCCATCCCCAGCGTGCGCTCGACCATGTTCGGGGCCCTGAGGCTCACGCCGGCTCGCTTGGCTCGTTCTGCTCGCATGAGCGTCCGCACGCGGTTCATCAGTTGGTTGAGCTCCCAGCTTTCGGTTGCGTGCGTCACCTCCTGGAGGACCGGTTCGAGCACATGCATCAGCTCGCCGCTCCGAATGCGCAGCGCCTCGTCATCGTTCTCGGGAATGGGCGCCAACAGTTCGCGTGGAAGCTCCAGCGGCGCATGGAACTCGACGAGGGCGTCCGAACGGAAGGCGGTCTTGTTGTCGTAGTGAAGGCCGACCGGGACGATCACCGGAGGAACGCCGTCCTCGTCGCAGAGTTGCTTGGCACGGTAGTAGAGCCGCGCGGCGCCGGTCTTGAGCTCCTGAAGGAACGGGTCGTCATGACTAACGCCCTCCGGGAACAACGCCGCGAAGCCGCCATCGCACACCGCTTGCGCCATCGCGTCGAGGCTCTTGCGGTTGCCCTTTCGCCGCGTCTCGTCGTCGGCGTCTTTCAGATCGGACGCCCGGAAGATGGGGACGGTCCCGAGCGCTCGCATGAGGCGCCCGACGAAAGGCCATTTGAACAGCCCATGGCGGGCACCAAATACGACTCGACGAGGGAAGCAGCTGATGATGAGCGCGGGATCGACCAGCCCGTTGGGATGCCACGCGATCAGGATCCCCCCACCAGTCTCAGGGACGTGCTCCACCCCGCTCACCTCGACCCGACGAAAGAACAACCCCACGAGAAACCGCACCACCTGCACCGCGTTGCTCCTAGTAGCCTCCATCCCCCGATACTATCTCTACAAAAACAGACGGACCCCTTTTTGCCGGAAGGCCTCGCGGAGCCGTTTGTCCGGCCCCTCCACCCGCACGCTAGCGCTCAGGTTAACCCTTAGAAAAAGGGGACTGTCCCCTTTTTCCAATACGCGCTAGAGACGGCGAGGTATGAGGTTCCGGCCTGCTTTGACATTGTCGGTCGTGCTCGTCCTTTTGGGCTCGGCGTGCAGCAAGAAGGCGGAGGACGTCGTCGTGGAGCCTAGTCCCGCGCCCCCGACACCCGCAGTTGCCCTGGCTGCTGAGTTTGTCGGCACGGAGGTCTGTGCTTCGTGCCACGAGAGCGAGCATAGGGACTGGGCGGGATCGCACCATGACCTTGCGATGCAGAAGGCGACACCGGAGACCGTGCTCGGTGACTTCGATGGCGCCAAGGCGAAGTACTACAAGGAGACCGTACGGTTCATCCGCGACGGTGATTCCTTTACGGTCGAAGCCCTGGGGGCCGACGGGAAACGCGCACGCTTTCCTGTGATCTATACATTCGGGGTCGAACCACTCCAGCAGTATTTGGTTGAGGTCGAGCCCGGGCGTCTCCAGTCGTTTCTCTTTGCTTGGGATACACGCCCAAAAGAGGAGGGTGGCCAGCGTTGGTTTCACCTTCAGCCAGACGAATACGTCGAGCCAGGCGATCCGCTCCACTGGACCGGGCCGAGCTACAACTGGAACTACTCCTGCGCTGACTGTCACTCGACAGCTGTGAAGAAAAATTATGATCGTGCATCGAAGCGCTACTCGACCGAGTACTTCGAGATCAATGTCGGCTGTGAGGCGTGCCATGGGCGTGGCTCGCGGCACGTCGCGCTCGTCGAAGCAAAGGCGAAACGCCGCCCTTCCAATACCGGCTTCAGCCGCCGTCTCCCGGCGCCTGAAGCTCGGAAGTGGTCGTTCGTCGAGGGTGGCGACATCGCCGTGCTCGCCACTTCGCAGCCGAGCGACGAGCTGGCGACCTGTGCGCCTTGTCATTCCCGTCGCGCCGACCTAGGTGGGGATGGGCCCAACTATCACGACCGTTACCGCCTCGCGGCGCTCGACGAGGGGCTGTACTTCGACGACGGCCAGATCCAAGACGAGGTTTACGTCTATGGCTCGTTCCTGCAGAGCAAAATGCACGCGGCGGGCGTGGTTTGCAGCGATTGCCACGACGGGCACAGCGCGAATCTCCGAGCGGAGGGCAACGCGTTGTGCACCCGCTGCCACAAGATCGACACGTTCGACGAACCAGAACACCACTTTCACCAGCCTGGATCGCCTGGCAGCCTTTGCACGGACTGCCACATGCCGGAGCGCACCTACATGCTGATCGACGATCGCGCGGACCACCGCTTTGGACTCCCGCGTCCCGCATTGGCCGCAGCTATCGGAGCACCGGATGCTTGCACCGGCTGCCACACGAACGAGAGCCCCGAGTGGGCGGAGGGTCACATCGAGAAGCACTTCGAGACGCGTGGCAACGACACGTTTGCCGAGGCGCTTCACGCAGCGCGTATGCAACGGCCGGAGGGTGAGCCGGGCCTCGTAGAGCTCGTCGCGACCGCTACGGCGCCCGCCATCGTGCGCGCGACTGCACTACTCGAGCTCCGCAACCTCGCTTCCCCGGCACTCCTCGCCTTGTTGATGCGCGCAGCGCATGACGCGAGTCCCATCGTCCGCCGCACCGTAGCCGCTGCCGCGCGTGAGCTCCGTCGCGAGCAAACTGAGGAAATTGTCCGCGGGCTGCTTCGCGACCCCGTGCGGACGGTCCGCATCGAAGCGGTGGCCGCACTCCTCGGAGTCCACGCGGGTCGGTGGAGCGCTACCGACCGCGAGGCACTGAAGGCCGCCACGGCGGAGTACCTCGAGGCGAGAGCGTTCAATTCGGACCGGGGCGAGGGGTTGGTCGACCTCGCGCATGTGGCGCTTCTTGCTGGCGACGTCCAGACCGCCGAGACCAACCTCCGCGAAGCCCTCGCGATCGACCCCACGTTCACGGCCGCCTACGTGAACCTCGCGGACCTCTACCGAAGCCAGCAGCGGGACGCAGAGGCAGAGGCGGCCCTTCGCGAAGGACTGAACGCCGCCGCGGATCGCGCCAGCGTCGAGTTCGCCCTCGGCCTCACGCTCATCCGGCTCGAGCGACATCCAGAGGCCATGGCGCACCTTCGCCGTGCACACGAGATTCGCCCAGAGGTCATTCGGTTTGGGTATGTCTATGCGGTGGCCCAGTTCGACCAGGGACAGAAAGTCGCATCGCTAAAAACCCTCGGTGGCATCCGGCAGCGCTATCCCGCCAGCCGCGAGATTCTGCAGCTGCTCGCCGGTTACAGTCAGCAGATGGGGCGCACCAAAGCCGCGGAGCAATACACGGCGCAGCTAAAGAAGCTCGGGGAAAGTCCATGATAGCGCGAACGGTGGCGCTCGCGCTGATCCTCTCGGCAAGCACCACGCTCGCCGCCAACACGGCGCGCGCCCAATACGAAGACTCCTGGGAAGTCCGTTATCCTCACATCGAGTTCGGCATCGATGTCGGCGTCATGCTCTGGAATGGCGTCGACCGAAACGTGGTCCGTCCCGGCGGCACCATCGAGGCCCGCTTCGGCTGGAACTACAAATGGTGGGTGCCGATGTTCGCGCTGGGCTTCCGCGGAAACGGCGTCGACCTCTATAACATCCAAGGTGCACCCGCAGGCACCCGGCGAGAGACCCTGACCAACATCTTCTTCTCGGCAGGCATGCGCTTCGTGACCCCCAACCGCACGCGCGTCGCCCCGTTCTTAGACGGCTGGTTCGACCTCAACTGGTGGCACCTCAACGAAACGCAGATCCTCTGCAACGTCTGGTACTGTCAGGGAACCAACCAGTACCGTTTCACCCCCGGCTTCCACGGGCGCATCGGCATGCAGATTCGGGTCGCCCCTCAAGCCGACCTCGAGGTTGGTTTCGGGGCCGGCTATACCTTCCGGGGCCAGTTCTTCCTGACCAACCGCTCCTGGCTAGAGCCGTCCGTGAGCTTCACGTACTCATTCCCCGCCGGGTACGAAAATCGAACGTCGATCAAGGGCTACTGACCGATCTCGGAGCCCACTGGAGAAGCCAGGGCTCGACATTGATTGACCGAGAGCGGTCGTACCCGCCCCGCACATCGGTGATGGATCGTTGCAAGAAGTGTGCGCCTCTGTGGCAATTGACAGACGGTTTCCACTGGCGACAATAGCCCCCGATGTTCCTCGCTGGAGTCCTCCTATACCTGACGTTCTAGGAGTAGCTATGCTTCCCATGCCCACCCGCGAGTCGACGGGACCGAAATGAGGAGAGGACGAATGATTGCCGCGCTGGTTGTGCTCTTTCACATCTTGGGCTTCACCTTGTCGATTCACGCCGTGATGAGCACGCGCACGTCGCAAGGCGCGATTGCCTGGGCGGTGAGCTTAAACACGTTCCCGTACCTGGCGGTGCCGGCCTACTGGGTGTTCGGGCGAAGCAAGTTCCAGGGGTACGTCGTTGCTCGACGCACCAAGGACGACCGCAACGACAGGATCGAACGGGAGGCGATCGAGACCGTCGCTCCGTATAGGGTTCCGGAGGCCGATCGGGTAGAGGCCGCCCGTGCTGCAGAAGGGTTGGCCGGCATGCCGGTGCTGAGCGGTAACAGCGTGGAGCTGCTGATCGACGGCGATGCGACCTTCAAGAGCATCTTGGAGGGGATCGGTCAGGCCAAGGAGTACGTCTTGGTCCAGTTCTACATCGTGCACGACGATGGCCTCGGGCGCGTACTCAAAGATCACCTCGTCGCCAAAGCGAAGCAGGGCCTGCGCGTCTATTTCCTCTACGATGAGATTGGGAGTCACGCGCTACCGGGCGGCTACAAGCAGGAGCTCCGCGACGCAGGTGTGGAAGTCAACGAGTTCAATACGCGCAAGGGGCGCCGCAACCGCTTCCAACTCAACTTTCGAAATCACCGCAAGATCGTCGTCACCGACGGGCGCGTAGCTTGGATCGGCGGACACAATGTGGGCGACGAGTACCTCGGCAAAGACCCGAAGTTCGGCCACTGGCGAGACACGCATGTTCGCATCGAGGGCCCTGCAGTCCTGAAGGCGCAGATCTCGTTTCTGGAAGATTGGTTCTGGGCCACCGACACACTCCCCAAGCTCACCTGGGCCGCTCAACCCGCCCCCGACGGCAGTGACGCACGCGTCCTGATCATCCCCACCGGCCCAGCCGACGAGCTCGAAACCGCCAATCTGATGTTCGTCCACGCGATCAACTCCGCTCAAAAGCGCATATGGATCGCAAGCCCATACTTCGTCCCCGAGCACTCAGTCATCGTCGCGCTACAGCTTGCCGGCCTGCGCGGCGTAGACGTGCGCATCCTGATCCCGGACAAACCCGACCACCTGTTGGTCTATCTGGTCGCGTACTCGTACTTCGACGAAGCCGGCCGAACTGGCGCCAAGTTCTACCGCTACCGAGATGGATTTCTTCACGAAAAGGTCATGCTCATCGATGACCAGGTGGCAACCATTGGCACCGCCAACTTCGACAACCGCTCCTTCCGCCTCAACTTCGAGATCACGGCTGCCATTTCCGACCCAACCTTCGTCACCAAGGTCGAACAGATGTTCGAAGACGATTTCGCCCGCTCCCGCCTCATGCAAGAAGGCGAGTACGACCGCAAACCCTGGTGGTTCCGCCTAGGTGTCCGCCTAGCCCGCCTAACCGCCCCCATCCAATAGAAGGGTCAGACCCCTTTAAAAGCGAAGAGCCGACTCTCTCGAGCCGGCCCCCCAAATAGCCCTTACCGTCGTTGCCGTGGGATCTATGTTGAGTCGAACCCCTACAATTTCCTAGTAGGTGGGAACCGGTGTCGCACGCTTTAGGCCCCCCGATGACGCTAGCCGGGTCCGCACACCACGTACGTTGAAAGTTCCCGAATCGACCTAGTCAGGGATTCTCTACTCCTTCCTCACATGCAACAACAGAGGGACCATTCATTAAAGTAGAGCCGGTGTTCCCGGTGGTCAACTCACTGTTTGACGGGGCTGGCTTTGAGCGCTGCGCGGCCCTCTTTTACGTACACAGTGAAGCGCACGGAGGCCGCATTGTGGCGTTTCATGACCTGCTCACGGGCGGCATGAAGTTTGCGTACAAACTTGTCGAAGGTGAGCCCGCTCACCGCGGCACCACATTCCTTCTGCGTGGCAACGAACTGGTCGAACACCTCACGGAAGTGCGTCTCTTCGCCCTGCACGCCCGGGGCGGAAGCCTCGAGCAGCGACTGCGGAACGTGCTTAACCTGCGTATTCTCTTCAGGGTGATCCAACCCATCGTACTCGTCGAGCATGGCGTTCGGCTGTGTCGGTGGATCGTCCGGTGCGGGCGTGAAATGTTCTTCGCTGTGCCGAACGGTGGCGGCCAACGGCTCGCGCGAAGACGGCGCGCGTGCGGGCCAAGACGACGGAGCGCGCTTGGGTCGCGATGAGGGGGAGCGCTGCGGGCGAGCTGTCGTTGTGCCGCTCGGCCGCGCGGTGGGCGTGCCCTGCGGCGGTGCCGTTGGCACTCCGCGTTCCGGCGCCTTGATCGGCGTCATGTGGGGCGAGGCATCAACCGACTTCTGCTCCGGTTCAGAATCCAGCGAGACTTGCTTCGCGGTGGGCGCCTCCTCGCCGAAACCGAAGTAGCCAGAGTCGGCGCCATCACGCGTGGTGCTGAGGATCTGGTCGAGGTCGACCGAGGCGCGTTCCGCCCTATCTTCCTTGAAGCCGACGCCTGCACGAAGCGCCACGTTGAAGTTCTCTGCGATCTTGCGGTAGTGGCGTCGAAGCCCC
>Ga0255057_10000813_pt1 | contig 17987 bp, 15 predicted proteins | sample Cases_109_6_MG_FD_189022 | JGI IMG/M metagenome (GOLD analysis project Ga0255057, IMG submission 189022) | Seawater microbial communities from Amundsen Gulf, Northwest Territories, Canada - Cases_109_6 | ecosystem: Environmental > Aquatic > Marine > Gulf | place: Canada: Northwest Territories... | reverse complement strand
ACGACGGGATTGCTCGCGTCGATTTTCGTAATGACGGGTTTTTCGGTCAGTTCCGGAAATGTCGATATCGCATCCACCCGAACTTTGATCTCGTTAAGCGCAACATTGACATCGTAATCAATGTCGATCTCCACAATGATCCGGCCAAGGCCTTCGCGGGCGGTCGAACGAATTCGTTTGATCCCTTTGACGTCTTGTATTGCTTCCTCGACTTTTATGACAACGCCTTCCTCTACCTCCTCAGGAGCGGCGCCGAGATACGGGACACGTATCTGCACCCAGTTGAGCTGAAATTCAGGCTGCGTTTCCTTGGTGATGGACGCGACGGACATCAGACCGGCGACGATGATGAACAACATCAAGAGATTCGCGGCGACATGATTCGCAGCAAACCAGGCTATTACGCCCTTCTCGCCGGTCACACCAGGAATCTGCATGGCTAGTCGCCCTCGTCAGCCGTGGCGAGTTGTGAGATGCCGGACTCGTCGTCTTCATCCGTGCGCACTTTCGTTCCATTTACCGGCGTCTCAAGCGCAGTGACGACAATACGATCGCCGGCAACCGCTCCGTCGGTTACATACACATAGTCCGCGTCAGAACGTGAAAACTGAATATTGCGAATTCGCAATCGAGAGTCGTCATCGACAAATATCAACTGGTCAGACCCACGCAACGCCGAACGAGGAACACGAATGATTCCATCAACGGTGGAGCCGTCGATCGACGCGGTAACGAAGCTACCCATTGGTAATGGCGTACCATCGTTGTGCAGTCGATAGGGATCAACGACACGAGCCACCGCGTAAGTAACCCTGCTTTGCTCATCGACGACGCCTTCGCTTCTTACAATCTGCGCGCCCCATTCCGTAAGCCTGCCGCGTTGAACGGCCGACAGGGTTACTGCCGGGCCTGGCGCGCCACCGGACCGTGTGATTTCCGACGGATCCGGCAAATCGACCACCGATAGGTCAAGGTCCGTCAGTGGCAATCGAACCTCGGCGAAGTCCGTAGCAAAAACGACACCAAGACGAGTGCCGGGATTAACGAAGCGCCCCAAATCCACTTCCTTGGCCCGCACCATCCCCTCGTAGGGAAGGCGGATATAGGTGCGCTCAAGATCCCGGTTGGCGCGGACCGATTCGGCTTTCGCGGAGGCCAGTGCTGCGGCAGCCGATGCAAGCTCGGCCTCGGCACGATAACCGGACTGTCGTAATTTGGCTGCCCCGTCGTATTCGATTTGTCGTTGTCTGACGAGCGCCTGCGCTTTTTCCAGCGCAACCGTGTAATTCGTGGGGTCTATGCGCATCAGCACTTCGTTCTTGTCGAAAACTCCGCCCGCAATGAATTGCGACGAAATACTCGTAATAGTTCCGGAAATCTCGGCACTGAGAATCGTTTCCGTGCGTGGCTGAACAGTGCCCTGGCTGCGCACCGCGAAATTCGCCGTAATTGTTTCCAGTTCGAGTACATCAACGAGCATGTCAATCTCGACCCGTTCCTTCTTCGGTGGCTCCGGCTTCATTTTGGTCATACCAAAGGCGACCAGAGCAGACGAGACGATGATGCCGCCGATCAGATATTTGCGCTTGGTGGTGCGCTGCATGCCGGAAAGTCCCCCAATATTGTCGTTATGCACATTCTGAACCAATTTGAGACGAATAAAAGCCATTTGTTCAGTCATTCTGCGGCTTGCAGCCGAATTCGACCCTGCATTTCTGTGACATAACCGCAAGAAATTTGAGCACCCGTACCCCAAACTGGCGATTGTCATGGCTGCATTGGACTTGCAGCATTACATCTGCAGATCGGACAGGTATGTACGAGAAACAGTTTCAACTCAGCCGGCGGCCGTTCCAGCCCCACGCGAGCGGCGCCGACGTATTCGTAGGCCCGCAGACCGCGACAATCATGGCCAGCATGAAGAAAGCTCTGGCTGCGACGAACGCTGTGGTGGCGCTTACGGGCGAGCCCGGCGTTGGCAAGTCGACCCTCGTCAATCGCGCTGTTGACGCGATAGGCGGCGAGAAACGGGTCATTCGCGTAGCACGTATGCAACTTGGCCATAACGAAGTCCTCGAATTCCTGCTCGACAAACTGGGCGCGAGCGACGTTCCGGCCAGTACCATTAAGAAAATCAATTTTTGCCGCGATTTGCTCGGCCAACAGGCTGCTGCGGGAACTCGCGTGATTGTTGTCATTGAGGACGCGATCCGCATAGGCGAGGACGCGCTGGCTGAATTTGAATCGCTGACCGCGGCAGATTCAGATCTTGCAACGGGCGCGAACGTCATCATGATGGGCGACGAATCCTTGTTGGAGACCTTAAAATCGCCCGCGCTGCGCCGTTTGCATCAACGCACGCGTCTGCGCCAGCCGGTTCTGCCGCTAAGCGCCGGTGAAATGCTGGGCTATTTAAAGCATTGCTTCCGTCTTGCCGGCGGGGAGTTCGATCTTATTTTTGCCGACGGCGCTGCTCAAATGCTGTTCGATGCCAGCCACGGCAATCCTCGAGTCGCGAACAATCTGGTTGAATCGGCACTGACCGCTGCAACGGAGCAAAAAGCCACCAAGATCGACTGCGACATTATCGCCAGGGTCGCGGCCGAGGAGTTCGGACTGACCGTTAATAAGTCGGCCCTTAATCCAACAGGCGGAGCGGGTGCGTCGAACGACCCTGAACCTGGGGCCGAGCCTATGGCCGCAACGCCCGAGCCAGAGAAAGAAATTCCCGAATTGATCCAGGACACACTGCCGGAACTTGAAGTACTCGCACCAGGACACGCCGCTAACGGCCCCGCGATCTCGACCAAATCAGAGCCGCCGCCCTCCGAGGACAACGATATTCCGACCTTGTTCAGCACCTCGAAATTGGTCGCTGCGAAATCGGCAGTGGTGCCAAAACCGGAAGCTGTATCTGAACCTAAGCCCGAGCCAAAACCTGTACCTGAGCCTGTCCGCGCTCAAGAACCTGCGCCAGAACCTGTACCTGAGCCTGCACCTGCACCTGCACCAGCCGCAGCGCCACCGACTGCCGCAGATGCCCCTGAACCTGAGAAACAAGAGGCTTGGGACCGCGACCCGACTCTCGCCCAGCTACGGCCCGACATCGAAGCGCTTGAGCAGGCGATGGCCGACCTTGGGGCCGACGAAGACGAACCTGACGACAATGATGAACCGGAACCGCTGCCCGATGTCGTACTTAAGGACCCCACATTGCCCGGCGTCCCGCACCTGACGCTGGACTCGGCAATTGAAGAAAATGTGGGCGAGGCGCAAGAAGCATTGCAAAAAGCCGAGGCCGAGAAAGCGGCTCAAGCCGAGCCTGAAAAACCTGCCGCAACCGGTCCGAAGCCGAAGGTCGGCGTTCCGCCGTTGGTCAACGCGCCTCAACAGGCTCCAGGAAACCAAAAAGCGGACGCAGAGCTCGAGAAAATCGCCGTTGGCCTGGCCGCCGCGAAATCGATCGAAGATGTCGATGACCAAATGGCCGAAACATTGTTCGGTGAAGAATTCAGCTTGATAGCGGCGCAAGTTGCTGCCAATGCCCCACCGCTCGAAGACCCTGTTGTCGAGGTTGAGGCGGGAAAAGGAGCCGGCACAACACCCGCACCAGGCGAAGCTGCCCAGACTGCGGCCATGCAGCAGGAGTCTAAGGACGTGCAAGGCAACAACGCGGTTGAAGTATCGATTGAGACCAAAACGGGTGGCGGCCTTGATCTCTCCGCGACGCAACAACGCCTCGCGACCGTGCGAGCATTGAATGCCGACAAGAAGCCGCTGTCAGCCGTTCCGCGGACAGCACCGGCAAACGGCGGCAACAACGGCAGTGCAGCCCCAACACCGGCGGCAGAACGGCCACAGCCTATCGAAGACCAGATCAATACGTCGATGACCCAAACCCTGAAAGCGCTCGAGTCGCAGCCCAAGTCGTCAATCCACGATGAGGATGACGATGATGACGACGACACCAAAGGCGGTTTCTTCAGTCGCTTCAAACGATCATAAAAAAAGCCGGGCAAAGCCCGGCTTTAACTACGATCTCACGACTACTCATACGATGTCTTCATGGTCGCCGATTATTGTGACTCGTGAACAATTCGCCAAATGTAGTCGGTATGGTCGCCGCAAATCTCTGCGAACTCCGCCCCGGCAGCGCTGTTGTCTGCGTAGATCTCTTCCAGAGATTTAGCACGCCCGGCCAGCAATGTGTTGAGATCGGGAGCTGTCGTCGTATGCAATCGACGGTACTTGCCGCCAATGACATGTGAGGACCATCCCCAGGACGTCAGGCCGCCATCCTCGACGATTTTGTTCATGATCGGCGCCACATATTCATCAACAATTTCGTCAGCGCGACCCTCGCGCACGATGTCGCATTTGAAGTAGACGGAGAAACCGATTGCGCCGCGGCCATCGTCGCCGCCGCCGCCGTTCTCGCCTTGCCAGATGTAGTCATCATGCCGTGGGCAAGCACCGCCATCACCGCCGTCGTCCTCACCGAATTCCGCCGTGAGTGCTTCATTTATCGCTTCGAGTCCCTCGAATGCGGCTTCAATCGATGTCGCGTTGTGATAACGAATACGACGCCACTGGCCACCCGTGTGATGTGCCATCCAGCCCCACCCGGCAATCGCACCATCTTCGACCAGCTTGTTCATTACGTCGACACCTTTTGCAGCATTCTCGTCCGCTGCATCTTCCTTACTGGTATCGCAATACTGATAGGTCGCGTAGGTAAAAACCGTTTCTTCTTCCTCCTCTTGAGCGATCGTCATGCCGGCCCAAAGGAAACTCAGTGTTGCCATCCCCAATATGCTGATTTTTTTCATTGTTGGTATTCCCTTAATTTATTGTTATAAGCCGTCCAAGTGTACAACAATTACGATCGCAACGATTATCTGCGACACTTCCTGTCCGCATATGGAAGTGGTGGCTACCACGGGTCACACGAGACCAAGGAATTATCAGTGAACGAAGAACAATCCGGGCTTGAGACCTGGAGTTACATCGCGCGATCGCAATCCACGCGTCAAACCGCCGAAGGATTTTTGCCACTGGTATTAAGTGGCGCGGGTGCGCTCGGCATCGCGCCATTCGCCGTGATGCGTTTCATGAACGGCGAATATCTTGCAGGCGCCATCGACGTAGTAATCATTGTTGGACTCGTAACGCTCGGCACCTTTGTATATCGCACGCGGAGAGTTCGCTTCGTCAGTATCGCTTTATCGGTGCTTTGTATCGGCGCTGTGTTGTCAACCGTTTACATTAGCGGACCGCAACAGGTCTTATGGGCGTATCCGGCAATGATGGCCGTTTTCTATCTCGTCAAACCGCGCGAAAGTATTGTATTCGCGCTCGCGTTGGTTGTTGCGTTGATTCCCAGCCTGCTCCCCGAGGGAAACAATTTTCAGACGACAACGATATTCATAACCATCATGCTTATGAGTTCGTTCGCCTATGCTTTTTCAATCGTTACGAACCGACAGCGCGAATTATTGATACGCCTTGCGACCAAAGATCCGTTGACAGGCGCCGGAAATCGGCGCGCGCTCGAAAACAAAATGGCCGAAGTCGTTGCGGCGCACAGCCGCAATCGTACGCCCTCCTCGCTGATCATTCTCGATCTCGATCACTTCAAGGCGGTCAATGACGCGCATGGTCACGCGACCGGGGATCAAATACTTTGCAAGATTACCGAAATCGTAAACTTACGAATTCGCGTGACCGACAGTATTTACCGAATTGGCGGTGAGGAATTCGTGGTCGTTCTGGACGGACAGGACATTGACGGTGCGGCGCACCTCGCAGAGCAACTTCGAACCATTGTGGAGGCACACGAATTGGTACCGGACCGGGCTGTTACTATCTCGCTGGGCGTGGCTGAAATTCGTTACAAGGAGACTGGCAGCGACTGGCTGCATCGTGCTGATGAAGCCCTGTACCAGGCCAAGCGGGCTGGCCGTAACACGACTAGCCTTGCCTGAGGGCGCCGATCGGGGCCTTACTCAGCGGCTACAAGTGTCTCGTCGATCCAGCGCTCGACAACATCTTCAAGCATGGCAATCGGCAACGCGCCGTTCTGCAGTAATACATCGTGGAAATCGCGAAGATCGAAATTGTCGCCAAGGATCGATTCGGCATTGCGGCGCATCGCCCAGATTCTTAACTCACCCAGCTTGTACGCCAGCGCCTGGCCGGGCCACGAAATGTAACGATCCACTTCAGCACGAATGTTTTGTTCCGACAATGCCGTGTTCGCCGCGAAATAATCCATTGCCTGTTGCCGCGACCAGCCCTTGGCATGAATGCCCGTGTCTATTACGAGACGGCAGGCCCGCCACATTTCATAACTGAGCCGACCGAAGTGTTCGTAGGGCGTTCGATAGATGCCCATCTCCACGCCGAGTTTCTCCGAGTAGAGACCCCAGCCCTCACCGAAGGCGCTGAAATACAGGTTGTTTCTGAAATCGGGAACGCCTTCCATCTCGGCCGACAAGGCGCCCTGATGATGATGGCCTGGTACAGCCTCATGCAGCGTTAGCGACGGAATTTCGAACAGCGGCCGTTGATCCAACGCATAAGTGTTGACGTAGTAAATGCCGCCGTGATCGCCACCGAGCGGTGCCCCAAAATAGGCGCCTGTCGTGTAGTTCGGTGCTATCTCATCCGGAACCGGAACCACTCCGTAACTTTGCCGCGGTAGTAAGCCGAAGAATCCGGGCATCACATAGTCGATGCGCTTCGCCGTGTACGACGTTTCCTTGAGCAGTTCTTCCGGCGTCGTTGCATAGAACTGCGGGTCGGTGCGCAGGAATTCGGCGAAGTCATCAAAATCTCCGTCGAATTCAAGGTCGCTGATAATCTGCATCATTTCGGCCTTGATGCGCTTGACCTCACCGAGACCAATCTCATGAATCTCATCAGACGTCGTGCCAAGGATCGTTGTGTAACGCCTGATCTGGAATGCGTAATACTCCTTGCCGCCATTCTTTTGCTCAGCGCCCAGTTCATCGGTTGACGCGTAGGTGTTGTCCAGGTAGTCGGCTAAATTCGCAAATGCCGGGATAACGGTCTCGGCAATCACGCGTCGACCGACTTCCTGCAATCCTTGCTTTTCGTTTACCGACACCTTTCCACTCATCTCGCGGAATGGGTCGTAGAAGCTGCTGTCCTCGGGATTCGTTTTTACCTGTGCCTTGATCGTCGGCAGAATTCCGTCAATTACGATCTGCGGCAGAACAAAGCCAGTGCGCACGCCTTCATCCATGTTCGCAATATTTTCGTCGAAGTAGCGTGGCACATCGGACAGTCGCGCAATGTAATCCTCATAGTCCTTTACGCTGTTCATGCGCACGCCGTTCGCCATATTGAGCGCGGCCATGAAAAAGCCGGAGAAGGTATTGAACGGGATGCGTGAAAGATTGTTCTCGTACGAACCAATTGAGTCTTCCAGCACCCATTCGAATAGCTCGGCATTGACGAGGCCAGCCTGACTCAATGTGGCCCGTTCGATGTCGCGAGTCCGTGCGAGGAAGCGTTTTTCCTCATCATTGCGCCGCGCCTGCGAGTCGGGCGTAACCGAACTTAGCCGATCATTGTAGTCAGATACTCCCGCGCCGGTTGCCGTCAGCGGGCTTTCGCGCAAAACAAAATTCCAATACTCTTCCATAACAGTATTGAGCTGTTGCTCGGCTGGCGAGACGTCTTCGGCGTGCGCTGCTAGCGCCGAAAACATAGCGATGGAAACAAGCACCGCGAATATCGTCGATCGAGTCGATTTCATGGTCTTACTCTTTTTCTGCTGCCAGCGCTTCCAGTCGCGCTGCTTCGAATTCGTCGCCGGCATTCCAAGTTGGCATCTCATCTGCATTGGCGACGGCAAGACCGACCCAGAAGCCAAGCGTCGCATCCGACACCATGCCCTCAAGATTCCAGCTGGGGTCGTATTCGTCGGTCGGCTGGTGATAGTTCACGTTGGTGTAATGGTTTTGTTGCTCGCGTCCCCATTCGGGCGGGCGATCGACAAAGTCCGTGCCGGTTCGCAAATACATCGCCGGCACGCCGATCTTCGCAAAGCTGAATTGATCGGAGCGATAGAAAGAGCCGCGATCCGGGAACTGGTCGGGCTTGGTGACCCGGCCCTGCTCGTCGGCGACCAGGCTAACAAGCCGGCTGATCGATGATTTGCCGAGACCGATGTAGGTAATGTCATGGGTGTGGCCCCAGATATTGCCGCCGTCGTAGTTCAGATTTGCCGCGATTTTACCGGGCGCGAAGGTCGGATTATCTGCGTACCACTTGGAACCCAGCAAGCCCTGTTCTTCAGCGCCGACCAATGCGAACAGAACCGAGCGCCGCGGTGCCTCTGGCATCGATTTCAATGCTTTCGCGATCGCCATTACCTGGGCAACGCCCGACGAGTTGTCCATTGCGCCGTTATAAATATCATCGCCCTCTTCATTGGGCGTAGCGATGCCAAGGTGATCATGATGAGCGGTATAGATAATCACTTCATCGCTGAATTCCGGGTCGCTGCCGGGCAACAAAGCCAAAACGTTAGCGGACTGCACGCGATTGATCGCGACATCTAAACCCATTGAGGTCGTTATCCCCAATGGCACGGGCTCAAAGTCCCGGTTGTAAGCAGATTCACGCAGCGCATCGAGATTAAAACCCGCCATCGCGATCAATTCGCGTGCCGTGTCCTCGGTTAGCCATGCGTGAATCTGATTGCGCGGCTCATCGTGAGCCGGCAATTCGAACTGTTCGCCGGTCCACGAGGTCTGCACCACCTGGTAAGGGTAGCCCGCCGAGGGTTGCGTATGAATGATGATCGCTCCTGCGGCGCCCTGCCGGGCGGCACTGAGATACTTGTAGTCCCAGCGCCCGTACCAAAGGCGGGTTTCGCCGCCAAACAATTCCGGATCCCAGTCGGGATCATTGTTCATCATGACCAGAATTTTGCCCGTGAGATCAGCGCCCTTGTAATCGTCCCAATCATATTCGGGCGCCTCGATGCCATAACCTACGAATACGAGCTCCGCTCTTTCAACTTCGGCACGTTCTGCCTGCACGCCGCTCGAGACGATGAACTGGTCCCACTGCTTAAGCGTCATCGACTTACCGTGGCCTTCGAAGGTCCAGGTGTCCGGCTGCGTCGCGTTGACACCGACCAGTTCGAAGGCTTGTTCCCAGCTACCATTGTCGCCGCCGGGCTCAAGCCCGATTGCTTCCATTTGTTGCGCCAGCCAGGTACGCGCCTTTTCATCACCGCGACTCCCGGGACCGCGACCTTCGTAGCTGTCGTCGGAGATTTCGACGATGATGCTGCGCATGTAATCGTCACTGATCGTCGCGGCGGCCTTTTCGGCAGCCGCATTGCTGCCGCTAAGCTCCAATGCAACGGGTGAAGCTCCGGACTCATTTGCTGCAGGAGCAGCGGCTTCTTCGCGGCTACATGCGACGAAACTCATGGTTGTGGCCAATATCAAAGGCGCGATTAGATTATTTCGGTGCACATTCACACTCCCAGTCAAAAGAGTTCTTCGAGAAAATTCTGCATTGCTACCCACGAGCGCCGATCAGCATTCATGTTGTAGACGGTTCCGGCATCTTTGTCGTTTGCGACCGGATTTGTAAAGGCATGCAGCGTATTACCATAGGCATGGATTTGCCAGTCGGCACCCATGTCGGTCAGTTCCGTTGCCAAGCCCTCAACCTGCTCTGGCGTGGCGAGCGGATCCTCCCAGCCGTGCATGGCCAAAACCTTCGAGCGTATGCGATTACCTGCCGTATTTCCGGGCGGCGCAAAGATGCCGTGAAAGCTCGCCACTCCGCGGACGTCGGCACCACTACGAGCGATATCGAGGGCGCACAGACCGCCGAAGCAAAATCCGATTGCAGCGATATTCGCAGCAGCAACTTCGGCTTGCTTCCTGATGACCTCAAGCCAGATCTGTAACTGTGATTGCAGAGCCGGACGATCGTTCTGAAGACCCATCATGAGATCACGAAATGTGTCGATGTCGCTGTCGCGTGTCTCGACGCCATATAGATCGATCGACAGGCCAACATAGCCGAGCTCGGCCAGGGCCATCGCTTTCTGGTCTTCAAACTCGGTTCGACCACGAATCGTGTGGCACACCATTATCCCGGGCCGCGGATCGCTGTTGGCATCATCCCAGGCCAGCAGTCCCTCGAATCGTGCATTGGCTATCGCGACGTCAACAGCGCGGGTGCGTAGGGTCAATTCGGATCTCCGTTGAGTCGGCAAGGGCGAGTGTTTTAGCACATGTGTCCAATTTACCCAATGTCAGTCTCAACGGGCGCCGGATACGCCCTAAAAAGACCAAAATCCGCTGTGTTCGGACAATACCCGTTTTCGCTGCTTTCCTATGCTGACGATCTGCAAATGTCATCAGGAGTAAGGGCCATGTTAAGGACTATTTCCGTTTTGTCCGCCGCCATCGTGATATCGGCGTGTGTATCAGTAGCGCCGGAGCCAATGGATGTTGTTGAGCGGGTTAAAGTGACCAATCGAGCCATTCATGCGGGACAGTGCGCCGGTTCATTCGCGTCGATAACGGCCGATCTGGAGAAGGCTGGCGACGGGCGTGCTGAATCGACCGCCGCATACGCAAATGACATGAGGGCATCGTCCCGAGCCGATTTTGACGCATTATTCCACTACCCCGAATTCGCGGCAAAGCACTATGACACCAACCTGTCCATTGGTATCCGTCAGGTCCGTGACGAGTTAAACGAAGGTTCTTCGCTCGACGAGATCATGTATGTCGTTGGCAATCGTTGCGCGGGAGAAACCGGCCTCAAGGTCTGGGACTATGGACTGGACATCGACGCACTGGGCTGAGCATTGTTTGCAGGGCTTTTCCATGGCCGTGGCTGATGTACACTCTTGCGCGTCTGCATCGTGTACCGTCCCCGTAGCTCAGCTGGATAGAGTAGTAGGTTCCTAACCTATTGGTCGCAGGTTCGAATCCTGCCGGGGGCGCCATGTTCGACAAAACGCGTCAGCGTTTTGGACGCACGCAGTGCGAGGCAGCGAAGCTGCCGTTCCATCCTGCCGGGGGCGCCAGTCCTTTAGTCGATCACCTTGCCCGGATTGAGAATGTTTTTCGGGTCCAGCAGATGCTTTAGGCTCTTCATCATCTGAATTTCATTGTCATTGCGGCTGTCTCCGAGCCACCTTTTTTTCTCGATCCCGATGCCGTGTTCAGCGGAGATCGATCCCGATAGTCCTTCAAGACAGCCGTAGACGATTTCGTCGCTCTTGTCATGATGCACTCCATCCTCGTACGGCCTGACAAAAATGTGCAGATTGCCATCCGCGATGTGACCGAACACGAGGCACTCGGCGTCCGGGCGCCAGGCCGACAATTTTGTTTCGAGCTTGTCGACATAAGGGCTCATTTGCTTGATCGGCAAACTCACGTCATAAAGATAGGCCGGCAATACCGGATCAAACTCCTCACGTATGGTCCAAAGTGCACTCCGTTCCGATTCGGACTTGGGAAGCACGGCGTCAACGATATCGCCACTTGCCAGTCCATCCTCCAGGAGCTTTTGAAAACGCTTGTTGTCGGCCGCCGGGTCGGCACCTTCCGCTTCGGCGAGTACATAAAACGGGTAATCTCGTGACATCGGCGTGCTGTGCCCACCGGGTTGTGTCACCGAATGGAAATATCGATTCCACATGACCTCATAGGCGCTTAGCGTGCCCGCAAGATCGGACTGCATTAACTTCAGCATCCGCACCACGGCATCGAATGACTCGGTCGAAAATAATGCAGTTTGCCGGCTTTGCGGAATGGGAAACAATCGAACCACGACGCGCGTGACGATACCAAGTGTTCCCTCGCTGCCGATGAAAAGTTGTTTTAGATCGTAGCCGGTGTTGTTTTTCAACATCTGGTTCATAGAAGAAATTATCGTGCCGTCGGCCAATACTGCCTCAAGCCCCAAAACGAGTTGACGCATCATTCCATAGCGCAGCACGTTGATTCCGCCTGCGTTCGTCGCTACCGTTCCGCCAATGGTGCAACTGCCGCGCGCACCGAGATCCAATGGAAACAGGAAGTTTTTGTCCGCGAGATGGGCCTGAACGACCTGCAGAACGCCGCCTGCCTGCACGACCGCAACACCGTCTATTTCATCGACGGACTCAACGACGTTCATTCGCTCCAGCGAGATGATGACATCGTTGGGCGTCGATACCGCCCCCTGCACGACGCCCGTCAAGCCGCCCTGCACAACGACGCTCTGCCCCACTTCGTGACAAAGGCGCATCACTTCGCTTACCTGTTGCGTCGACTCCGGGCGAAGCAAGGCTTTTGCCTGCGTTGGCGATGAATCCCAGTAGGACGTTGCACGTTCGGCCACTGCGGCAGCATCAACGACGGCGCCATCAGGTAACAGCTCTGACAATTGATCGACTATGTTGCTCACGCTTATTCCAAAACCAGCATCACCCGCGTCACGAATCCACTGCTATCGCCAGTGATGCCGAAGCGATCGAGCGTGATAAAACGATAGTTCAAATTGACGTTGAATACAGGTGACAACCACCAGTTAACGCCCAGCGACAGGATGTCCATATCGCCACCGTCGACAAGGCCGTCGCTTAAATCGACATTCGACCATCGGGCATTGAGCTCCCATGCACCCTTGCCGCCCTGGTAGACAGTCCTGGCGATTGGCGTCGGACCGAAGATGCCACTTTTTTTGTTGTATGTGCGCATTTCACCCGTGAGAATCCAGGATGCAGCGACGTAATAACCGGTGAAATTCAGATTCCCGATCGTTGACGAATCTACAGCGGTGTTCGTGTACTCGCCCGACAACCACAATGGCCCCTTGCGCCAGCTTGCCTCAAGGTTAACGGTCAGCGAATCGTTTGCGTCAATTTCCCTCGTGTCCACAAAAATCGGCGACTTGTTAAATTCAGGTTCCGTCAGATATTGGACGGGCTTTTTAGCATTGGAGTATCGCAGCCCCATTCCAAGGTGTAAGAGATTACTTTCATCTTCGGAAACGAACGGCAACCAGGTAACTCGCCCTATCGTCTGCGTTGGATTTTCACTGATTGTACCGTGCGAATCGATCCAGTTATTAAACACGCCTCCTGCCCAGGTCATGCGCTGATTCGCCGCCCCTCCACTGACCACTACGCCGAAGTTGCGAGACGGCAGCATTGCATCCGACACGGCACTCCGTTCCTGCATGGGGAGCTGAATCATGGACATGGATCGTTCCATTGAGATGGGTTCTTTCTGCTTGCCAACACTCAGACTGGCGTTCTTGAAAACAGGAATATCGAGGCGGTAGTCAAATAAGGTGACATCGTCCTGCTGTTGAATTTCAAATCCCTTGTCAAACGCGTTCGTCGCTCCAAAGATCGTGTATACCCAGGGTTTGTCAAAATTCAGCGTGCCTACTGCGCCAAAACGCAGGCCACGTATTTCACCGCCATCGTAGATATCAAGGTCGCCGACCTGACTTTCACTGTTACTGTCTTGCGATTCCCAGTTTTGGCGATCGAGAACTACCGCCGCGAGAAAGATTCCGGATACGTATTTCGATTCCCAGCGATTCCACCTCGTCGTATCCGAATATGAGGAGGGCAATGCCATCGGCGGCGGCGTGTAAGCCTGCCATCCCGACAATACGTCCTCTTCGGCAGGCTCCTCTTCAAGCGCTTCAAACAGGTTATTTTCGACCAGCCTGCCTTCATGAATCGCGAATACCGTGTAAAAACTGGTATCCAGGATGACTTCGAAGTTCTCAGTCGGATTCTGGTTAAGAATGATAAAGCTCGGTGTTTCGCCGATTGACAGCTGCCCAAGCAAGTAACCATTGCGGGCGTCAACAGACGACACGCCCTGCTCGTCTGGTAAACCATCCTTGCTGACGATTTCGAGTTTATTGTCCCTGATCAGGATGCTGACCAGCACGCCCTCGGTCGCCTCACCGCCCTCCAGCAGGTGCACATTCCGGATCAATACGTTTTGTGGATCGACTATCTGGCCGTGAGCGCTTCCCACCCACAACAAGATGAGGGAAAAAATAAGCTGACAATAGCGATTCGAACTCTTCTCGCAAGCCATAACAATTCAAGGACCACCCAGATCAGCATTGAATCATGCAGATTATGTTGACCCTTGTCGACAATTGGAATCTGCAACAGGAACAACGCGGTCACGCACTTTGACTTAGAATACAGTGATGCCATTGGAGCCGAAATGACCCTGAGATCATTGCCATTCAGCTGTACGTTGACAAGGAAAATGAGCGCGCGCAGTCGACTTATGCGAAGCTGGGCATGAGAATGACCGCCTACCAGATCATGCAGGCTTTCTTGGAAGACCAAAAGCAGTAACGGAGAACAGGAATGTTGACAGTCGGTAGCCGGGCCCCCGAGTTCGTATTGCAGAATAACAGCGGCAATGATGTGTCGCTATCTGATCTCCTCGTAAAGGGGCCGCTGATTTTGTATTTCTATCCGGCTGATTTCACTCCTGGCTGTACGAAAGAGGCCTGCTCGATCCGGGACATACACACGGATATACAATCGGTCGGCCTGAAAGTCGCAGGCATCAGCCCGCAAGATGCGGAGACACATGAACGCTTCCGCGAGCAACACCAGCTACCCTTTCTCCTCTTGTGTGACCCCGAAAAAGTAGCCATCAAGATGTACGACGTGGACGGCCCACTCGGCATCGGTGTGCGTCGCGTTACTTACCTGATCAATCAGGATCGGATGATTCAAGATGTTTTACAGGCAGACCTGCGGATCGGCAAACATACCGAGTTCATCGAAAAAGCGATCATGTTACGTGAAGCGGCCGGCATGAAAAGCACGCCTAATCACCCTGAAGTGTGACGATTACCTTGCGTTGATGGGGTTCGTGCCGGTGCTCCCACAAATAGATTCCCTGCCAGGTGCCCAGGGCACACTGGCCGCCTTGAATCGGCACGTTTAGATCACATTGCGTCAATATTGAACGAACATGTGACGGCATATCGTCCGGTCCTTCCTGCGTGTGGGTAAACATCGGGTCACCGTCCGGCACCTGTTTCGACATGAAGGTTTCCAGGTCCCGCAGCACGGCCGGGTCGGCATTTTCAGAAATCATAAGTGACGCGCTGGTGTGCCGAATGAACACGTGACACATACCCGAGCTTATGCCGCTTTTTTTCACGGCCGACTGAATGTCGGCGCTCAAGTCGTAGGTGCCGCGCCCGTCAGTATCAATCTGTAGCTGGTGTTGCTTCATCATCGGCTGGCTGATCTTCCATTAGCTGATCATCGAGCGGTGATTCGATCGCCGGCGCCTCTTTGACGTAGGGTTCACCGTAACGCATGCGAATTGTCTTGGTCTTGCCGAACCAGGGAATGGAGATGATGTAGATATTGTCGTACTCGTTTTCCTCGATCGGTGGCACTTTCTTGCTGGCGCCGAGATTCGCGATCAAAACCGGTACTGTGTTGCTGTGCCCCGCGATGAGAATAATCTTGCCTTTGTGCTCTTTGAGAATGGTCTCAAGCACCGCGTCGGTATCTGCCGCATTATAGTTATTGATGGGGAGATTCAGCGCATCGGCCAATGGCCGGACCGTATCCGTGGTACGCGTGTAGGGTGTGGTGTAAATCGCATCGATGCCCGCGACCACATCCGCCTCGACCAGTTGCCGTGTGAGCTCGGCGACGCGGCGCTGGCCGGCAAGGCTAAGACCCGGATCGTCGGCAGGCAATGCCATTTTTTCGGCATGACGAACGAAAATCATCGTTGTCGTCGCTTGTGACTCGAAAAACCACGCCAAACCCACCGCAATTGCGGAGTAAATAATCAAGATTTGGATGCGGCGGCGCCGGCGGCGGCGGCGACGCTGTTCTTTCTCGGGGGAATGGGCCATGGATCGCGACTTTACGGCTTTTTTGCCAATTTGACTACGCCCGCTCAGTCCTCAGAATTCTCGCGTTCTTCAACAACGACGCGATATTCGCCCTCGATTACGCCGGCTGGCTTTCCCGGTCCATGCGGCCCGTTCGTGCCGCCCGCGCCGGTCTTGGCCAACTTGCGATTGAACCACCAGAGGCGGATACCGATAATCGCCGCGAAAATCAGAATAATGCTGCTCAAGACAACGAACGCGACGAAACCGAGCACGATCGACGCACCAATTGCCAGAGCGCCAACAATGATCACGAGCGCGTTGGCGATCGGGTTTCCAGCCGGGAAGCCCCGCTTGGATGATGAATAATTCAAATCAGATCCTCTAAATCTCAAATGTATCAACTACTGATCCTGTGTTTCCTGGCGCGTGTAATAACCGTCAAACCATGATACCCAAGTTTCGCCGCCGTCATTTGACTGCTCGAAAAACTGTCGCACCCGGCCGTCCGGCAGCGGGGTCCATAATCCTCGAAACGGTGTTGTCACGCCGGTGCCAACGCTGTGCAATGTACCAACCAACAGCATACCCTCATCCGTCAGTCCACCGCGAATATTGATTTGGCTGCCGCTGGCATCGTTCCAGACCTGCACCCAATCCCCCGTGATCTTGTCGACATAATTAATACTGCCGCCGCCACCGCCGGAAACGTTTGACCAGTCCTCTAATAGAACGCAGCCACGCTCGGCCCGGGTTATTTCGTTGTAGCCAGCCTGCTGACCGCTTGCGACATGGACGTCCCACTTGCCGAGCCAGAAATCGAATTCCGCGAATTGCTCATCGTATTCGCAAGGGTACGCAAGGCGGGACATGTCTGCTACGAGCTTGTCATAGCCTGCGTCTCCCGCGAGCATGCTGAGATCGGCGTCGCCTATAATTACGCCAACCGAAGTGAAGCCGGCGTCCGCCATATTTTGCAGTTCGGCAACAGCGGCATCCGCATTATCACTGCGCGCGGCTTCCCGGGCCCTGTCCAGCGTCGCCTGCAAAGGCGAAACAGGAGCCGGTTCCGGGGTCTGAGCCCGGGCTAAAACTGATACGCCTAATGTAAGTAAAATCAATAATTTATGAGTCATTATTAAATCTCTTCTCAAGAATGATCCAGGACTTCTGCTGAGTAAGACCCGGAGAGTCCGTCAGGGTTCGCCCTGTGCAATCCTTGAGATTATCGGATATGGCGAGCGTGACCCGATTTTCAATGCCGCTCCTGTTGAATCCTTACGCGACTACGCGCAAAATGCGCCGTCGCACGACCAGGCACCGGAGAGGTGGCAGAGTGGTCGAATGCACTGGTCTTGAAAACCAGCAAGGGTTTGTAGCCCTTCGTGGGTTCGAATCCCACCCTCTCCGCCAAAATGCACAAGGCCCCTTCTGGGGCCTTGTGCATTTTTGCCGAGAGGGTCTGGGCCTTCGAACCCTGTTCGACTCGCACAGCGACGAAGTCGCATGCGAGAACGCGAAGCGTTCATCCCACCTGCAGCGGCGCAGCCGCTAGTGAGCACGCGACGCCGAAGGCGGAGAGTGTACCGAGACCGGCGTAGCCGGTCGACAGACGCCGAAGGCGAGGCAGCAAAGCTGCCGTTCAATCCCACATGCAGCTGCTTTCGGCGGCGCGAAGCGCCCATCCCACCCTGTTCGAGTAACGTCCGCTACCACCAAAAGCGGCCGTGCGTTGACGTAGATTTTCGCCTCCATATCGGGAAGATTTCAGAAGCTGTAATTGATACTCAAGTAGGCACCAACCGCTGTTTGCGAGTCGACTTTTCCAGTAGAGCCAGTGACTCTGTCTGTTATCTGAATATCCATGAAATGATGCTCAAGTCGGGCGGAGAACGTGGCCGACCAGGCCGGTGTGAAGTGATATGAAGTACCAAGGGTTCCCATTAGGTGGAACTCTGTATTGGCATCAAAGGTAAGGTCGAAAGTACCGCCAGTTGCAGTTGGGCCGCTTACATCATCGACATCGGGAAATCCGATGCCCAGCCCGGCCGTCCAAAACCAATCAAAGCCTCGGT
>Ga0255057_10000812_pt1 | contig 18000 bp, 18 predicted proteins | sample Cases_109_6_MG_FD_189022 | JGI IMG/M metagenome (GOLD analysis project Ga0255057, IMG submission 189022) | Seawater microbial communities from Amundsen Gulf, Northwest Territories, Canada - Cases_109_6 | ecosystem: Environmental > Aquatic > Marine > Gulf | place: Canada: Northwest Territories... | reverse complement strand
AGGCGATCCGCTGACCAAACAGAGATACTGACGCGTCACTCGTCGCAATCTGATCGCCTCGGATAATCCCTCATAGGCCCTGGCCGTCAGGGCGACCACCAGCAGACCGCTCGTATCGCGATCGAGCCGATGAACGATTCCCCACCTGTTCTCGACTCCGACACCACGGATCTCGGGCCATTGATGCAGCAGTCCACCGGCCAGCGTTCCCGTCTGGCGGCCGGCTCCGGGGTGGGTCACCAGGCCGGGCGGCTTTTCTATGACCACCAGGTGCCGGTCTTCGAACGCGACACCGAAGGCCACCGGTTCCGGCTCCAACTCGGTGTGACGATCCGGTATCTCACCCACGAATGCCTCGCCTTCGGCCACGCGATACCTTGCTGCGACCGGGTTGCCATCCACAGTGACCGTCGCCTCCTCCAGGGCGCGCCGGGCATCGGTTCTGCTACTCCCGCTCAGGTGGGCCAGCACCTTGTCTGCTCTCTCTCCGGCCCACTCGGCAGGGACGGGCCAGGTCATCGGTCGCTGAAGGCGAACCAAATAGCCAGGATCGCCCCGACGGTGATGGCGGAGTCGGCCACGTTGAAGGCCGGGAAGAACGAGAAGTCGACGAAATCCACTACTCCACCGTCGAGGAAGCCATCTCCACGAAAGGCCCGATCGACCAGATTGCCGATCGCCCCGCCCAGAACCAGGCCAAGTGCGAGGGTCTCGCCGGTGCTCTCCACCTTGACCGCCAACAGGAAGATGAACACTGCTGCCGCAATCGCGATGAGTCCGATCACCGAACCGAAACCATCGAGCAGCGAGAAGGCCGCGCCCGAATTGGACACGAATCGGAGTTGAAGGAAGCCCTCCACCAACACGACCGGCTTTCCCGGCAGGGTGGCCACCACCCACCATTTCACCAGTTGATCTGCGGCGACCACTGCCACCGCAACCGTGAGGGCCAGGCGGCGAGTCCTCAGTGCCGTGCTGCTGAGCATGTCACGCACAGCTTGGTGTGCGGCAAGGCTTCGAGTCGGGCCACCGGAATCGCCGAATCGCATTCAGCACAAATCCCGTAGGTACCATCTTCTATCCGCTCCAGAGCCTCATTCGCCTGCGACAGCAGGTCCTTGGCATTCTGATGGAGCGACAGTTCCTTCTCGATCTCGAACGCCAGCGAACCACCCTCAGCCGTGTTCGGATCAGGGCTACGCTCCGCCGAGGTCTCGCTGAGGCGAAGCTCCTCCTGCTCATCTTCGATCTCTTGGATGACATTGGTCAAGCGCGTCTGTTCCTCTTCCAGCAAGATGCGAAAGCGTTTGACTGTCGATGTGGCGAGGCTCCGAGCCATCATTTTCCTTGAGAAGGCGAGCGACGATACCACGCTGATAGCGATTATTAGGTGTGTTCCCGCCGCTGATCGTCCCCGGTGAGCGCAGCCGCGGCCTCGGCGGCTTTGACGCCGATCACCAGGACTTGCTTGCGACGGGAGGCGTAACCAGCAATTAGCGACCCGGAACGGCCCCCCACCGCCGCAGCAACCATCGCAGCAACCCGGGAGTTCGCCTGGCCGCCTTCTGCCGGAGCGACCGTTCGCACCTTGAGAGCTCCGCCATGCTCACCCACCACTTGATCGCGGCTGGCTCCGGGCACGACCCAGACGGTGACAACCACGCCGTCCACGTGAGGGGAGAGCATGACTTGAACCTAGCCATCCGAGCTCAACCCCTTGGCGCTGGTCCTGGAGGCTGTGGACTGCAGGCCTTCTGGTGCTACATTCTCCGGCCACGGTGTCGACGGGAACACGTCGCTTCGGATAACGGGTCAGAGCGAGCCGGCAGATGGTGTGAGGCCGGTGACTCGCCCGTGGCGTACATCCTCCCCGAGCCGCGAGACGAAACGGTCCATGACGATCCGACTAGATCTCGCCGGAATCGCCCTCCGACATGGGTATGAGAAGCGGTTGCGCCTTGGAAGCCCGTCGACTGGCGGACTCCACGGCCCGACAAGCCGGGTGGTACCACGGGTTATTGCTCGTCCCGGCGGCAGCGACGCCGACCGAGGACCAACATGACGAACCCAGGGCCATTCGAAAGGGTCCCATCACACGTCTCGTTCCCCGACCAGGAACTGGGAATCCTCGAACTGTGGGATGAGAACGACGCCTTCGTCACCTCGGTCGAGCAGCGTCCGGCGTCGTCCGAGTTCTCGTTCTACGACGGTCCCCCGTTTCCCACCGGAAGCCCCCACTACGGCAACCTTCTCGCCGGCGTGCTCAAGGACATCGTGCCCCGGTACTGGACGATGCGCGGCCATCGGGTTGAAAGACGCTTCGGGTGGGACACCCACGGCCTTCCGATCGAACTCGAAGTGCAGAAGGCTCTCGGGTTGTCGGGACCGCCTGAGATCCTCGAATTCGGCGTTGCCGCTTTCAACGAGGCCTGTCGCAGCCGAGTGATGGCTAACACCGAGAGCTGGGAAGCCATCACCCGGAGGATCGGTCGTTGGGTCGATTTCGAGAACGACTACAAGACGATGGACCCCGACTTCATGGAGTCAGTGTGGTGGGTTTTCAAACAGCTGTGGGACAAGGGACTGGTGTACAAGGCGTTCAAGGTCCTTCCCTACTCATGGGGCGCGGCGACACCGCTGTCCAATCACGAGGTCAACCTCGGACAGTATCGCGATGTCGAAGACCCTTCGATCACCGTGCGTCTCGAAGTGACTACATCTGCAGGGCCCGCCCAACCAGGCGACTATCTGCTCATCTGGACGACCACTCCGTGGACCATGCCCTCGAATCTTGGAGTCGCCGTCGGGGTCGACATCCAGTATGTCCGCATCGATGCCCCAATCGACTCACACGACGGCCGGTATTGGATCGCGGCCGACCTGGTCGACTCCTATTGGGACGATCCCCCGAATCCCTCGGCTCGAGCGACCGGTGCCGAACTGGTCGGAACCCACTATCAGCCCGTCTTCGACTACTTCACCGATCTGGCACGCGAAGGCGCGTTCGTCGTGATCGCGGGCGAAGAGACATCGACCGAGGAGGGCACCGGCCTGGTGCACATGGCTCCCGCATACGGTGAAGCCGACTTCGAGGCGTTCCACGCCGCCGGTCTCGATGTGATCGTCGACCCGGTCGACGAGATCGGAAATTTCACCGACGAGGTTCCGGATGTGGCCGGTGTCAACGTCAAGGAGGCGGACACCAAGCTGGTCGAGTTGCTGGCTGCCACCGGCGATCTGGTTCGCAACCGGAGAGCGGTCCACTCATATCCGTTCTGCTGGCGCACCGATACTCCGCTGATATACAAGGCGATCCCGACCTGGTTCGTCGCCGTGGAACAGATCAGGGAGCGAATGGTCGAGCTCAACGAAACGATCCACTGGGTACCGGAACACGTCGGCGTGGGTCGATTTGGGAATTGGCTGGCAAACGCCCGCGACTGGGCGATCAGCCGCAACCGCTTCTGGGGTTCGTGCCTTCCCGTCTGGGAGTGCGAGAAATGCGATCGTCGGGTGTGCGTCGGTTCGGTGGCCGAACTGGAAGAGCATTCGGGAGTGTTGGTCACCGACCTGCACAAGCACATCGTTGACGAGGTCACGTTCGCCTGCACCGAATGCGAAGCGACGATGCGTCGAACGCCTGAAGTGCTCGATGTCTGGTTCGAATCGGGAGCGATGCCATACGGACAGAATCACTATCCGTTCGAGAACAAGGAGCGGTTCGAGGCCCGATTCCCGGCCGATTACATCGCTGAGGGTCTCGACCAGACCCGCGGCTGGTTCTACACCCTGGTCATCCACGCCACCGCGATCTTTGATTCGGCGCCGTTCAAGAACTGTGTCGTCAACGGGATGATCCTTGCCGAGGACGGCAAGAAGATGTCGAAGAGCCTCAAGAATTATCCGGACCCGTTCGAGCTCCTGGACGTCACCGGAGCCGACGCGCTCAGGGCTTTTCTCATCAACTCGCCGGTCGTGCGCGCCGAACCCTTGCGATTCACCGAGCGAGGGGTGCGCGACGTAGTGCGCACCGTCCTGCTCCCCTATTGGAATGCGTACTCCTTCTTCACGACCTATGCGGCTGCCGAGGGGCTGACCGCCGGGGATCTGGGGACGGCGGCTCCGCCGGCCCAACGGCCCGAGATAGATCGATGGATCCTGTCGGCCCTGCAGAGCCTCGTAAAGCAGGTCAATCAGGAGATGGAGGGCTATTACCTCTACAACGTCGTCCCTCCCCTCATCGACTTCGTCGACGACCTCACCAACTGGTACATCCGTCGCACCCGCCGCCGTTTCTGGGCTGCTCGCTCGGAGGGCGACGAAATTTCGGCCGATTCGCTGGCCGCATTCGCGACGCTGTACGAGGTGCTTGTGACGTTCGCCAAGCTGATGGCTCCGGTGCTTCCATTCATAACCGAGACGATGTACCAGGGCCTGGTCGTGTCGCAGCGCGCCGAGACCGCCACCGGTCCCGTCAGCGTGCATCACGAGGACTACCCCGAAGCAATCGAGGAGCTGATCGACACCACCAACGAGCATCAAATGGAAGCCGTTCGGACGGCTGTCTCGCTGGGTCGCAGTCTGCGGGTGACTGCGGGTCTCAAGACCCGCCAGCCGCTGGCAATGGTGACGGTGGTGAGCCACGACTCCAGGGTGCGGCAGGCGATCAGCTCCCATGCCGATCTCATCGCCGAGGAACTCAACGTCAAGGCAGTCGAGACCTCCGCCGACGAAACCAGCCTCGCTCACCTAGGTCTCAAGCCGAATTTTCGGACCCTCGGCCCTCACTTCGGTTCCAAAATGAGCGAGGCCGCTGCCGTCATCAGCGCTCTCGAGCTGTCCGCGATCGACACCCTCATCGATGGGGGGACCGTCGAGGTTCTCGGTCGGCCTGTCACTCTGGACGACGTGGTCGTGACCCGCGAAGCGCGTGACGGAATCGCGGTTGCCACCGGCGACGAGTTGAGCGTCGCGATCGATACCGTCCTCACCGCCGAATTGATCGTCGAGGGGATTGGGCGCGAGATCGTTAAGGCCGTGCAAGGTCTCAGGCGCGAGGCGGGCTTCGAGGTCACTGATCGGATCGCCATCCACTGGCAGTCAGATCACCTAGACGTAACCACCGCAATGGAGACTCACGGTGTCTGGATCGCCGCCGAGACTCTGGCCATCGATGTTGTTCGCGACGACTCCGGATCGCCCACTTCTCTTGGCGAAGACATCGCCATCTCGCTGGCGGTGACTCGCCGGACCCGTTGACGCCGCCGGTTGCGACCAGACAACCGCCCAAGAAGCAGAGAGCGCTCTCTTAGTTGCAGATCACCCCGGTGAGCAGGCTGAGTCCGACCAAAAGGATGATCGGGCTGAGATCGAGAGCGACACCGCCGAGACGCACCGGAGGAAGCATCGCCCGCAACGGCCCCAACACCGGTTCGGTGGCCGATCTCAAGGCCGACCGAACCCGCGCCAGGGGGTGGTCATATGAAACCGGGATCCACTCCAACACGATCCTGGCAATTACGACTAACCAGTAGATCTGGAGAGCAGCGCAGATGAGACTCACCGGTGGGTCAGCCCTCTTCAGGAGCCTGGTAGTACCCGAGCTCCTTGAGTCGCCGACGTTCGTCCCGGCTCAGATTGAGATTTTGCGGCGTCACCAGGATCACGCCCTGTCCGATCTTGCGCATGGATCCGCCGAGCGCGTACGTGAGTCCGCTCGCAAAATCGACCAGCCGACGAACCATGGCCGGCTCGACCTTGCGCAAGTCGAGCACGACTGGGATGGTCGAGCGAATGTGGTCGGCAAGCAGTTGGGCATCTGAGTAGGACGTGGCAACGATCACTTCAGATTCGAGTTCGCTGTTCGAGACCGTGCGGACCAGCGGGGTGTCGGGAGGTCGGACCACGACACCCGCCTCGGCCAAAGCGCTGTCGGTGCTGGTGGGACGAACTCGCCCTCGTCCGGTCATCGGTGGTTCGACTCGCCGACCCTGCACCCCGGTGCCACCGATCGGCATGGCGGATTCGGGTCGCGGTTGTGCCTCCACCCGGCGCGCCGGGTTGCGACGCACCGCGACATCGGGCCGCCCCTGCATGGGCTGCTGTTGAACGGGTCTCCCCTGAGAGGGCTGCTGCGGATACCCGCCGGGCGCGGCGTATGACCCGGGATCGTCTTCGTCGACGAGACCCAGATAGAACAACGTCTTCTGCCACATGCCCATTAGGTGGTCAACCTTCCTTGCGGAACGGGTCAAAGATAGCCCGTCCGACCCGCAAGATTGTCGCACCCTCTGCCACGGCGATCGGGAAATCTTGCGTCATACCCATCGAAAGCTGGCGCACGTTCGGATGGTCGAGTGCAACCCTGTCTCGCAGTTCTCTCAACTCGGAGAACCAACGAGCAGAATCAGCACCGTCCACCGGACGCGGCGGTATCGTCATCAAACCTCGAACCTCGACCCCCGAGGCGACACAGGCATCGATCATCGGAAGAAGGCCTGCGGGAGTCACACCCGCCTTTTGCCCCTCCGATGCCAGATTCACCTGTACCAGCACCGGCGGCGGATGCTCCTCGCCTCTTGACCAATAGGCAGCCAGTTCGACCCTGTCCATCGAGTGGAGAAGATCGGCTGAGTTTCGAACGGAACGAACCTTGTTTCCCTGGAGGCGGCCCACGAAATGCCACGAGACACCGCTGAATCTGGGACGACGGCTCACGAGAGAGTCCGCCCTGCTCTCGCCGACCTCGCGCACGCCTTCGGCGATCACAGCCTCCAATTCGGAGTCGGAGGCGTACTTGGCCACAACGACAAGAGTGATCTGGTCGGTGCGTCCGGAGGCGGCGGCCGCGGCCGCTATTTGTTCCCTGACCTCGATCAGTCCGCTGTTACCCATGCCACTCCAAACTGGCGCAAACTGGTCCCATCACGTCGGTACGAGTGGAACCGTTGATCGTGGTAGGTGCAAGCCGATACGAAGTGCACGGCAAGGCCTTCTACCTCGCCCGCCACCGCCGCCGAAAGATCAACGCTCTCGGTTCCCCAGCGAGTACGCGCACGGCTCTTTGGAAACCGGTCAGCCACCTCATCACCAACCTCGAAACAACACGGGCCGATCCCCGGCCCGATCACAACCGTATGCGGAGGATGGCCCCGGTCGGTCAACGCGGCGATGGTGGACGAGACCACACCCCCGGCGGCACCGCGCCAACCCGCATGGGCCATACCAACTGCACCCTCCGCCACCAGCGCCACCGGAAGACAGTCGGCTACGGACACGGCGATCGGAAGGCCGGGATCGGTCGTAATCATCCCATCTGCCTCCGGTCCGATTCCGGGCCCGGTCGGAGCGACGACTTCGGAGCTGTGGACCTGGCGAACCCATGCCCACTCGGCTGGGATCGCCAGCGTCTCTGACGCGGCGATTCGGGCGGCGTCATCCAGGCGGGGGTCGCCATCGGTCGACGTCCCGAACGCTACGCCGGCCAGACCGTCGGGAAGGATCATCCCCGGAGGAAGTCGGGGATTTCCACGTCGAACGGATCGTCTCCGTCCGGCTCTCGCTCTGCCGCGGGCCTTTCGGGACGGTCCGGCATCGGTGCTCCACCTCGGATGTCGGTGGAGGGCGTCTGGATTCGGGGTCGGTCGGTGGCTCCGCCGAATCCGGCGGCGATAACCGTCACCCTCATCTCCTCGCCCAGGGAGTCATCGATCGTCGCCCCAAAGATGATGTTGGCATCCGGATCACAATGGTCGGCAATGGCGGTGGCTGCGGCGTTGACCTCGTGCAGGCTCATTTCTGACGATCCGGCCACAGACAGAAGAACCCCGCGAGCGCCCTGTACAGACATCTCCAGCATCGGGCTCGAAATCGCCCTCTCTGCTGCCTGTAGAGCCCGGTCATCACCACGTGCAGAGCCGATGCCCATGACGGCGGTACCGGCGCCCCACATGACGGACTTGACGTCGGCGAAGTCCACGTTGATCAGACCTGGAGTGGTGATCAGATCGGTGATGCCGCCGACGCCCTGCAAGAGGATGTCGTCGGCCAATTTGAACGCATCGACAATGGGAAGATTTTGATCCGAGAGTTCGAGCAGCCTCTGATTGGGAATCACGATGAGTGTGTCCACCGACGACCGGATCGCCTGGATGCCCTGCTCTGCCTGCACGGATCGGCGACGCCCCTCGAACCCAAACGGCCGGGTGACAACGGCGACGGTGAGAGCTCCCAAGCTGCGGGATATCTCGGCGACGATCGGAGCGCCTCCGGTACCGGTGCCGCCACCCTCGCCCGCCGTGATGAAGACCATGTCGGCACCGCGCAGGGCATCTTCGATCTCATCGCGATGCGCCTCGGCTGCGGCGCGTCCGACCTCAGGATCGGCGCCGGCTCCGAGGCCTCTGGTGAGATCACGCCCAATATCGAGCTTGATGTCGGCGTCCGACATCAGCAACGCCTGAGCGTCGGTGTTGATCGCGACGAATTCGACGCCGCGCAGTCCGGAGTCGATCATCCGGTTTACGGCGTTTACACCCCCGCCGCCTACACCGACCACCTTGATGACGGCGAGGTAGCTCTGCAGACCGGGACCCGAGGTCATCATCCGATCAACTCCTCATATCATTGCTTCGGCGCCCGCGTAAAACTGGCTTCCGAAACCGTTCTGCCAACGATAGCGACCCTCATGGCAAGGATCACCCTTCGCTTGACGAAGTCTCCACCGCCACTTGAGACTCGAGCGGAATGATGGCCGGCCGCACCGGGGAACTCACATCGATGATTGCCCCCTGCGGGATCTCTTCCGCCAGCAGGGCTCGCAGGGTTCTTCCCTTGTCGGCCAGGTCGATCGGGTGGCCCAACCTGACCGCATATCCGAACGCGGACGTCCACATCTCGGCTCCCCGCATCTCCAAGTGGAGAGTCCCCCCGATGTCATCGGAAAGCACCAAAGCCATCTGCACGACCTCGTGCCAAGCCGGGTCTACCGGCCGGTCACCCGGTAGACGGTCAGGAAAAGCGAGTTCGGCCAGCAGCAACCCCGATCCCGGCTCCTCAGCCCGCTCGAGAACCGTTCCGTCTCGGGAAACCAGCATCCAACCCTGGACTCCTTCGATCCATGCCACGGCCTGATGCTCTATGACCTCGACTATGACGCGGTTGGGCCAGATTCGATCAACTCGTACATCGGCGACCCAGGGGTCGGCGGCGGCGGCTTCCTCGATGGCACCCGCGTTGATCCAGAGAAGCAGGGCACCCGGCCCGACGCCGGTGGCGTCCACGATCTGCCGGACCTCGGATCGGATGGCCCCCGCGACCTCCACGGTGTCAACCGCCATCAGCGGCGAGTGCACCGCACCCACGGCTCCGACGGCAGTCAGAATCATGACAATCAAGGGCCAGCGGCGAGGTCTCCGCATGTGGCGATCCGCCGCGGGTTCGAGCGTCATGGAAACTCGCCGACAAAGCGGATTTCGGTCTCCAGATCGATCCCAGTCTCATCTCGTACCAGGCGCTGTACCTCGAGCACCAGCGAGTACATGTCACCAGCAGTCGCCCCCTCTGCTGCCTCGAAGAAGTTGGCATGTCTCTCACTCACGCTCACCGCACCCGATCCCAGGCCCTTGAGGCCCAACCGGTCGATGATCCGGCCGGCCGGCTCACCTTCCGGGTTCTTGAATACGCTCCCCGCATTGAACGTTCCCCCGGGTTGATGTTCCCGGCGCCAGCGAGCGACGTCTCGAATCGTCTCTTCCGCTTCCGCCGCCGGCCGCTCTACGGTCGCAAATCGCGCCTCGAGTACGAAGTCGGAGTCGCCCAGATTCGAATGCCGATAGGCCAGGTCGAGGTCAGCACCGGTTCTTTCGCTGACCATCGAGGTTGCGAGGTCGAAGACCCGGACGGAAATGAGGACATCCCCGGTCTCAGAGCCGTGACACCCGGCATTCATTCGTATGGCCCCTCCTACCGACCCGGGGATTCCGGTGAAGAATTCGAGTCCCCCCCGACCGGCTCGAGCCGAGTCACGCGCCAACAGCGGTAGCGGCACCGCAGCTCCGGCGACTGTGACCTCCCCGATCGATCGATGGCTCAACCCGGGACCGGCCTGGAGCACCACTCCCGGGAAACCAGTATCGGAAACCACCACGTTGCTGCCACGTCCCAGGGGCAGTACCGAAAGTCCCTCCCTGGTGGCGATCTCGAAAGCGTCCCGCAGGTCCTGCTCGCCGTCGATCGTCACCAGGTAGCGCGCCGGACCCCCAATCCGGTAGGTCGTCAACGGCCCGAGAGGTACATCCTCTCCCAGCCGCCCGGCGGCCTGCAGTCGCTGCGATGCAGTCATCAGGCTTCCGGGAGCAGACGCGTGAGTTCGTCGGCAACCTGCGTGATATCGCCCGCACCCAGAAGCAGCACGAGATCGCCCGACTTGACCTCGCCGGCCAACGATTCGGCCAGATCAATCCGCCGCGGTACGTACGAGATGGGCGGACCCGAGACCGAATCCGCTACCGACCGACCGGAGACTCCGGGGACCGGAACCTCGCCTGCGGCGTAGACATCGGTCACAAAAACCCGGTCGGCCTCCGACAGGGCAGCGCCGATCGCCGCTCCATGCTCGAGGGTTCTGCTGAACCGGTGCGGCTGGAACACTGCGACGATGCGACCTGAATGACCAAGCCTGGCTGCATCCAAAGTGGCCGCAACCTCGGTCGGGTGGTGGGCGTAGTCATCCACCAGAGTGATCCCGCCACGCTTCGACCTGACCTCGAAGCGTCGTCGGACCCCCGAGAAGAGTCTGAGCCCATCTGCCACGCCCTGCGGGTCGAAGCCGGATTCTCCGAGGAGGGCGATCACCCCGGCCGCATTCCGAGCCGTGTGATGCCCCGGCTTGGGAACCCACACGTCCACCTCGACCTCCCCCGCCAATGCAAACCCGACACCGCCATCCCGATGCTCGAGGCCCGTGACACGCCAGCTGGCATCGGCGGAGAGTCCGTATCCGACCACGGCTTCGTTGCTCGCCGCCAGTCGACGCACTCCGTCGTCATCGACGCAGCCCACCACCGGACCACTCACAGCCGCCGCCACTTCGGCGAATGCCGACTCCATCTGATCGACGGTGCCGTAATAATCGAGATGGTCTGCCTCGATATTCGTGACCAGGAGGGCGTCCAATTCCAGAGAGAGAAAGGTGCCGAAGGCCTCATCCGCCTCCAAAACGAAGAGTTCCTCCTCTCCGAGGTGGGCATTGGTGTTTAGGTCGATGAGACGGCCGCCGACCATGAAGCTCGGATCCCGCCCGAGCGCTCGCAGCGCGGTCACTGCCATTGCGGTGCTGGTCGTCTTGCCGTGAGTTCCGGTCACACCGATCGTTCCCAGGCGGTCGGTGATCGCAGCCAACAGCCGGGGACGCTCCCAGACCTCAATGCCGGCCTCTCGGGCAGCGACGATCTCGGGGTCTCGATCCGGGACGGCCGACGATGCCACGATCAGATCGGCCTTGACCACGACATCGGGCCGATGGCCCACCCAGGTGTCGGCACCCGCTTGCTCGAGCGAGGCCAGCATCGTGCCCGGCTTGAGATCCGAGCCCGTCACATGATGGCCACACTGAACCAGCAGTTTGGCCAAGCCCGACATTCCTGATCCCCCGGCCCCGATGACATGTACCCGCTGATACGGCACCAAATCAGGCATTGGCCACCTCTATCAAGTGATCAGCGATGATGCTGGCCGCGTTCGGGAGAGCAGTCGAGCCCGCTGCTCGGCTCATGGCGGCGAGACCGCGATCGTTGGCAACCAGCGCGGTGATCTTTGCCGGAAGCGACCCGATGTTCCCCTCAATGACCACCTCGGCGCCCCCGACGCTGCTCAGGGCCTGAGCGTTGAACGCCTGGCCAACCCTCGCCAGGGGAACGAGGACGGACGGCGAGGACGTAGCCGCCAACTCACTCACGGTCATGGCACCCGCCCGGCACAAGATCAGGTCCGCTGCTGCGTAGAAAAGTTCCATCCGAGGCTCGTAGGGAAGGCATATCCACGGTAGCGACGACCCGGCGGCTCGGGGCTCGGTCTGTTCGAACGCGGCCCTTCCCGTCAGATGAATGATCGACCCGATGCCGCCGGCCGACTGGGCGATTCTGTCGACGGCCTCGTTGAGCACCCGGGCACCCTGCGAGCCGCCCAAGACCCCGAGCACGGGCCCAGAGACCTCGAGTCCGTAGTTGCGCCGTGCCGCCTCACGAAGGGCACGACGATCGAAGCCGGCGATCTGGCTGCGGAGCGGATTACCGACCAACTGCGAGCGGGGAAGAACCTCCGCCTTGCCGGGCAATCCGAGAAAGGTCTTCACCGCCCTTCTGGCGGCGAACCGAGCCGCAATCCCCGGATGGGCATTCTGTTCTTGCAACACGAACGGAAGGCCGGCCCGTCGTGCAGCCATTGCCGCCGGGACGGTGACATAGCCCGACATACCGAGCACCACCTTGCCGCCGAATCGGCGAATCTCATGGGCCATGGTGGCCGATGTTCGCCTCAGAACGGCCGGAATCTTCAGATTGTCGGGCGACAGCGAGCGGCGAAGCCGAGTCAATTCGAATCCGGCGAATCGGTATCCGGCGCGCGGCACCGCCTCGGCCTCGAACCGCTCCCCCCCGATAAAGAGAATGTTGCCACGATCAACCCCCCGCTCGGTGAGCGCATCGGCCACCGCCAGGGCCGGATTGACGTGGCCGCCCGTCCCGGCAGCGGCGATGACGTACGTCACCTGTTAGTGACCGCGATGTTGGGCTGATGCCTGGCGATGCTCACCAGAACCCCGATGCCGATCATCGACATGACCAGCGCCGTACCGCCGAACGAGACGAAGGGAAGAGGAACTCCAGTGATCGGCAGAATCCCGGTTACCCCTCCAATGTTGACGATCGCCTGGGTGGCAATCCATGTTGTGATGCCGATCGCCAGCAGACTTCCGAACCGATCGGCGGCGCGGTGAGCGATAACGGTTCCGGCGACGGTCACCAGCACGAAAAGAAAGACGACGGCCAGCGATCCCGCCAGCCCGGTTTCTTCTCCGAGGATCGAGAACACAAAGTCGGTATGCGCATTCGGCAGGAAGGACCACCTCGCCCGGCTTTGACCCAACCCGGTTCCCCACAGCCCTCCAGTCCCGAGGGCCACCAGACTCTGGACGGCCTGATACGAAGAACCTAGAGGATCCGACTGAAGATCGAGGAAGGCAGTAACGCGGGCCCACCGGTAGGGGGACACGAGTGCCGCCAGCAGCGCGGCGCTACCACCCAGCAGAGCGCTACCGAGGATGTACGGGAACGGAGCCGCGCTGGCGACGAGCACGGCAAACGCCCCGGCCGCCACCAAAAGAGTGGTACCCAGGTCGGGTTGAACGATCACCAGGGACGCCACCACCCCGACCGATCCGGCTACCGGCCAGAAGAAATCCCGGATCCGGTTCATCGAATTCTCGCGGCGCGAAACAATGGTCGCCAGGAACAGAATCGTGGTCAGCTTGGCGATCTCTGACGGCTGGATGGTGATCGATCCAATTTGGAGCCACCGCTGTGCTCCGTTGGAACGCACCCCCACCAACAGGACGGCCAGAAGCAAGCCAACCGTGGCCAAGAAGAGCGGAAACGCCATCTTTCGCCACCACCGCAGCGGAATCACCGCCGCAATGATCAGGCTGGCGAGACCCAGGCCGAGCCAGGCGATCTGACGCTTGAAGTAGAAGAGACCGTCGCCGGTCTCACGCAATCCGAGGACGGACGACGCCGAGAGAATGGAACCGAGACCTACCACCAGCAACAACCCGACCGGCACCAAAAGAAACCCGATCGCCCTGGAGTGGCTCAGGGCCCGGCGATGCGCTTCTCGCACCGCCGCCCGGTTTATCGGCATCGCCATGACACGGCTCGCCATCAGGAACCCACCTTCTGGCGAACCGCAGCTGCAAAGATGTCGCCGCGCTCGCCGTATGAATCGAACATGTCGAAGCTGGCGCAGCCCGGCGCCAACAGAACGACGTCTCCCGGAGCCGAGAGCGAGATCGCCCGGTCGACTGCCTCGACCATGCTGGCGGCACCTACCGCATCCGGGCGCTCCGACAAGAGATCCGCTGCGCTCTCGCCGATGGCCACCAGACTGGTGACCGATTTCGCTCTCGCCAGAGGACGGATGTCGAGTCCTTTCGCCCGCCCGCCGGCGATGAGCACGACCGACGGATACGCACCGATGGCCGCCAAAGCGGCATGCGGGTTCGTGGCCTTCGAGTCGTCGATAAAGGTCACGCCGCCGACCTGCGCCACCACCTGGCGCCGGTGCCTCCCTGCCTGGTAGGACACAGCCGCCGCCGCGATTCCCCCGGCCGTCGCCCCGAGGGCGCGTGCCGTCTCGGCGGCAACTGCCAGGTCGACCAGCATCACGGAATCCGTGCGCTCAAGATCGTTGAGAGAGACCATTGCTCCCGCCAAGTACATCGTCGACCCCTCGGGGCCCGACTCACCTTGACGCCCATGCCCGGTCACACCGACCCGACCCGTCTGGGCCGAGGCCACCAGCCCCACCGCTCCGGGATCTGCCGCGTCGAAGACCAGGAGATCATCTTGGCCCATATTCTCGAAGATTCGACTCTTGGCCTCTCCGTAGGCCGCCACGTCCGGATGCCAGTCGAGATGGTCGGGAGCAAAGTTGACGATCGCGGCGGCGGTGGGTCGGAAGCTGTCGATGAAGCGCAGCTGGAACGATGAGGCCTCCACCACCAGAACATCGTGATCTGCGGCGCCTGGGCCGGTGATCGGATCGCCAATGTTGCCGACTGCGGCGGCGTCGACACCCGATTCGACCAGCATTGCAGCAGTCAACTCCGTGACCGTCGTCTTGCCGTTGGTGCCGGTGATGGCCGCAACCGGAACCCCGCCGAGTCGGCGATAGCCCAGCTCCAACTCGCTCCACACCGGAATACCAGACGACAGCACATCGGCCATGACCTGCGACGTTTCCGGAACACCCGGCGATGGCACCACCAGATCGACCCCGAGAAGGAAGCTGGGATCCCACTCGCCCTTGTAAACCTCGTCGGCCTCGATCCCCACCGTGGCCTCGGGTCGCCGATCGTACGCGGCCACCCGCTCACCCTGTTCCTTCAGGGAATCGACCGCGGCCTTGCCGCTGACTGCCAGTCCAATGACGAGAACGGTCATCCAACGCCCCCTCCGGTGATGAAGTCTCCGTAGAAGAGTCCGAGCCCGAACGCCACAGACAACGCCGCCAGGATCCAGAATCGCACGATGACCGTCGTCTCGGGCCACCCTTTGAGTTCGAAGTGGTGATGAATCGGAGCCATCTTGAAAACCCGTTTGCCCCAACCGCGGAACGCGGCAACCTGGATGATCACCGAAACGGTCTCCAGTACGTATAGACCGCCGAGCACGATGAGCAGCAGGTGGGTATTGGTGAGCAGCGCCAATGCCGCCATCGCACCGCCCAGCGCCTGCGAACCGGTGTCGCCCATGAATATTCGTGCCGGTGGAGCATTCCACCACAGAAAGCCCAATGTCGCCCCGGTGAGAGCGGCACTCATTACCGCCAATTCCAGCGTTCCGAGATTCGCATAGAACTCGGGGTGTCTGAATTGCCAGAATGAGATGATGACGAACGCTCCAAACACCAGACCCGCCGAGCCCGACGCCAGGCCGTCGAGACCGTCTGCAAGATTCACCGCGTTGGCAGTAGCCACCAGCATGATGAGCACCCAAAAGACGTAGAAGCCACCCAGATCGAATCCGAGCGGCCGGGTAAACGACAACTCGGTCTCGACGCCATACCCGATCGAGCCCCATGCGAACATGGCGGCGATCGCCACCTGTCCTGCGAGCTTCCAGCGTTTGTTGAGCCCCAGGTTGCGAGCCCGTGTCAGCTTGGAGAGGTCATCGAGGAATCCGATGAAGCCCATCCCCACGAAGGCCACCAGCACCAGCAATCCGGGAACCTGAAACTCGCGGAATCCCAGCTGCCACGCCCCCTCGGGGCTGCGCGCATCGAAGTGGCCGAACAGCCATCCGATAACCACCGCCACGATGATGACCAGGCCTCCCATCGTCGGCGTGCCCCGCTTGTGGTCGTGATCGACCTCGTCCTGAATGAACTGGCCGATCGATCGATCGCTCAGGAAACGGATGGCCAGCGGTGTGAGGGTGATGGTCACGATGAAAGAGGCAGCTGCGGCCGCCAGCATCGCGATCATGCGGAGTCTCCCTGCAGCCCGGCGACGACACTTTCCAAACCGGCGGCGCGGGAAGCCTTGACCAAGACAACGTCGCCGGGAACGATCGTGGCACGCAACAGCTCTACTGCAGCCGCCACATCGGCAACCGAATCTGCCATCTCACCAGCCCCGTCTGCGAATCCGGGATCATCGCCCACGGCCACCACCACCGAAAATCCGAGAGAGGCGGCGAGAGCACCCGCGGCGCGGTGGGCCTCTGCTTCGAAGTCGCCCAACTCGTGCATTCTGCCGAGTACCGCCAGATGTCGCCCGGGCATGGCCGCAACGGTCTCCAACGCCGCGGCCATCGAGTCCGGATTGGCGTTGTAGGCGTCGTTGATGACGACGATCTCACCGCCGCCCCACCGTCTGGTGACAACCTCCATCCGCCAAGGAGAAACCGTCGCGGTCTCCAGTCGGCCGGCGGCCTCACTGAAGGAACGCCCAACGGCAACGACGGCTGCGATCGCCGCGGCCGCATTCACCGCCTGGTATCGGCCCGGCAACGGCATCCGTATCGTCGCCACCTCGTCTTGAAAGTGAAGGTTGAAGCTCGCTCGACCGGTGTCGTCTATCTCCACCCCCACGGCATCGACGTCCGCGTCCGATTCCTCTCCGAAGGTCAAAACGGGACCGGTGGCGCGCCCCAGGAGCTGTTCTTCTTCGGCCGGCAGTATCGCTATACCGTCGGGACCGAGCGCGGATACCAGTTCCCACTTGGCGTCGACAACACCTTCGATCGATCCGAACATCTCCAAATGGGCACGTCCGACGTTGGTGATGACCGCCACATCTGGATCGATCACGGGTGCCAGGTGAGCGATGTGGCCGGAGCCGCGGCTTCCGACCTCGACTACCACTGCGGTCGCGGTGTCGGGAACCCCGAGCAAAGTGAGCGGAACGCCGAACTCGTTGTTGAAGGATTTCGGGGAAGCGTGCGTTCCTGGACCCAGGGCGGCGGCGATCAGATCTTTGGTGGTGGTCTTTCCGCTGCTGCCGGTGACCCCGATGACCGGGCAATCGACCTCCCGGCGACGTGCCATCCCCAGTGATCGCAGGGCCGCCAGGGTGTCCGCCACTTCTACGCCATCGCCACCAGAGAGGCGACCACCCTCCACTACCACTGCAACGGCGCCGGCCGTTCTCGCCTCGGCAATGAAGTCGTGCCCGTCGTGGTTCTCACCGATCACCGCGACGAACAACCCGCCGGATGCGACCGTCCGGGAGTCGATCGAGACGGAATCGATGACGGCTGCGCCCTGCTCTCGTCCCTCGCAGATGCGGGCCACGTGAGCGAGATCCCACCTCATCGATCAGCCTCCTCCAGAGCTACCTGACGGTCGTCAAAGGGCAGGAATTCCCCGGCGACCTCTTGCGACCGCTCGTGCCCCTTACCGAGAATCAGCACCACATCCCCGCGGGCGGCCAGCCCCAGAGCGGCGCCAATGGCGTGGCGTCGGTCGACGACCGTAATCACATCGTGTCCGGCTCCCGCAGCCACCTCGGCCACGATTGTCTCCGGGTTCTCCGACCTCGGGTTATCGCTGGTGATCACCGCGATGTCTGCAGTAGCGGCCGCGGCGCCAATCAGTGGGCGCTTGTTGTGATCCCGATCACCTGCTGCGCCTGCGACCACGATGACCCGACCGCTTCCGACCAGCTCTCGGGCGGCGCCCACCATCGATTCGACTCCTGCCGGAGTGCGGGCGTAATCGACCACC
>Ga0255057_10000811_pt1 | contig 18000 bp, 14 predicted proteins | sample Cases_109_6_MG_FD_189022 | JGI IMG/M metagenome (GOLD analysis project Ga0255057, IMG submission 189022) | Seawater microbial communities from Amundsen Gulf, Northwest Territories, Canada - Cases_109_6 | ecosystem: Environmental > Aquatic > Marine > Gulf | place: Canada: Northwest Territories... | reverse complement strand
AACGGGAGGAATCAGTTGCCCAAGCTCATCGAAGGCATCAAGTTCGCCGACGGCATCGCCGTGAACGATGTCGCCGAAACCAGCGCCGCCTGATCTGGCCGCGTCACCCATTTTCCAGCATAGCTCCCTTTTTCTCCAGTTCTGCCATTCGAAGTTGCTCAAATTTCTCGATCTCCTTCCTGCTCCAAAAGGTTTCTCGACAACCACCTGAGAAAATTGACTCAAACTGAAAACGCGTGAACTCCCCTTCATCAAACTGCAGGAGCAAGCAGTCCGTGCCGTACATGTCTATGAGTGGGAAAGGCAATGGGATGGGCCACGGAGTAAAGACAACCCACATATTGCCCTCGATAGATCCGCCCATGTAAACAAGGTAGGTGCTTGATTCATCTTGCACACGATATCCTGGCTCATCGCCAATTTCCTCGACAACCGTTCTTTCATCCGCGCCAATCAAAGACCTTAAGGCCTCCTTTGTCACACCAATGGTGGATTCATGTGTAAGGGGAGCGGTCGCACAAGCGGCTAGCACGAAACTGATCGCAATGCTTGCCACAAAATGAGCGATGTATGCTGACAGGAACAGCGGCTGACCTGACCGCATTCAGGGTATCCCCGTTGGCCTTTGCCGATCTTCAAACAATGGCGCAAGCAGTTCCGGCAATCATTGAGGCTGATCAATCCCTCATCGCGTCCTTAACGCCTCGCCCCCAAATTGCTGAGTGACCGCTGATGGCTAGTTGCAGTCGTTATGGAAGGGCGTAAGCGGAGTCCGCTTATCCCCTTAGATAGGACATTTAGACTTGGGAGTGGTGGCGCTCAGAGAGCGATTTTCGTGACGCCGGTCACTGCGACTGCCGGGCGGACGTGGTATTTTTAATTCATGGCGACGATTCTCGACGTCCACGAGGCGATCGTCCGGCGGATGCCGCCGGAACCCGCTATCCCGAGGGCCTGCGTTGGCTCGACGGCGCCAACGACCTCTGGGCTTCCATCACCCTGGCGCGGCAGGGCGCGCTGGGACCCCTGGCCTGGCTGAAGAGCTTCTCGCGGACGAGCTGCTTCGCCTTTTTCGACCCCGGCGACCCGCTGCCCTTCCTCTGGGAGACGGCCCAGATCCCGCCGCTCCTACTGGGCTACGCCCGGCGCCGCTTCAAGCGACCACAGGGGGGTCTTGCTGCGGGGCATTGGAAAGGGAATTCCCATGTAGACCCCTCCTAGCCCGCTGATCACGTCGGGGGCCGATTGAGCCTAATGATGCATCGCCCCTAACTTCTGAGTTGGGTCATTCTCGGTCATAACGCGAGCGGACATAAAGCGGCTGGTAGCTGAGGTTTAGCCGACACATTTCCCAGCAAAGCGGACACCGCGATTTTTGATGTCGGATTTCGGGGGCAAAGGGGGCGTTCAATCCAACCCGTCATTTGGTCGCCAACTAGCCGAGGGTGTTGAAGAACTATTTTGGGCCCCTCCGAGCGAAAGATTGATTCTCGAAGCGAGCCATCGGAGCAAGATTGATTCGGCGACGACCCTATCTCGATTCTATCGCTACGCGAGATCGCCAGGTGGCCGACTTTTTCAACACCCTCAGCCATGAGCGGAAGCGCCCCATCGCGTTTCTCGGCTATCCATTCTAGGGACTCAATGAGACAACGACGGGACGCCCTGTCGGTTTTGGAATTATCAGAAGAACGGACTTCGGGGGCGGACGTATCAGACGCCCGCCTGCGCTTTCGCGTCCGCCGCCGTTCCAACCTGCCCCCGCTCGTCCCGCCACGCCGGCTCCGGCGGCGTTTCGACCCAGGCCGCACAGTCGCCGCGGAAATTGCCGATCCGGTTGTCGCCCGACCCGTGCGGCGTATAGCCGAGCAGCGCGCGCAGGCGCGGTCCGAATTGGGCGGCGACCTCGGGTGGGGTTTCCAAGTATTGGTTTGATTCTTGTCGTAACCAACCCAGCGAATAGGTGTTGATGAGCCCCGAACGCGGCGCGTTGCTCTGGTTTGCGCCGCCACCATGCCAGGTTGAGCCCATGTAGAAAAGCGCCGAGCCTTTCGGCATCACGGCGGACTCCCAATCGGACACGTCCGGCAGATGCCAGGAGCGGAGGAAGCGGTGGCTGCCCAGTACGACGCGCGTGCCGCCGTTCTCCGCCGTAAAGTCGTCCAGCGCCCACATGACCCCGATCTGAAGCTCCATTCCGGCGTTCTCAATCGGGTAAAGGGAATCGTCCCGATGCAGTGCCTGGGCGAATTCGCCTGGCAGAATTTCGATCGCCGTCATGCTGCCGACTTGATACGTTGCGCAATGCGGTAAAAGAATCGCATCCGCAACGCTAACCAAAATGTCGTGGTCCACGAGGTCGGCCGCACTGGGCGCCGTGGTGAGCACACTATTGCAGCGCAGAGTCCGGGAGCCGTTAAAATCACTGCGGGACTTGAGCCCGGAGGCATCGAGTCGTGGGCGCAATTCGGCGCGGATTGTGTCAACGAGACGGGGCTCGGCGAGGCCGGTGACCACGACCGCCCCGTCGCGCCGAAACGCTTCTACGACGGCCCCGGTATCGGCCGTCCTGTCTAAATAGGTTAGCGGCATGCGAGCCTCCGAGTGGGCCAGAACAGACAATTACCACGATGGCGAAGGATAGTCGGGTGGTCAATGTCCGGGTCGGGTCATTCGCCGTCATAACCACAGCGGACATTAGCCGGCTGCTGCTTTCGCGTAGACCAATTGATATGACATGGCTGGTCCCCTCTTCAGCAATGCAATGTGATCCGACTTATCCAAAATTTGATCGGCCCGGCTACCGCCGCCGAAAAATTCTTCGAAGTTCCGCCAGCACACGCTGCCGCCGCACAACGCACCGCAGCCGCCGTATTTTTTCCTGAATGATCTCCTCGACGATGCGCTGCTCTTACCGCCGGCGGCGGCGCGCCTAGTAGGTCCAGATAGGCGAGCAAGGGGTAGTTGAGACCACAGGCGAGGGCCAGGGTGTGGTCCGACCAGAGCCTGCCGTTAACCTCGATCATCAGGAAGACGCCGTTCTCCGCGTTCTTCTTGAACTCGATGGCCGCGGTACCCTTGAAGCCGATGGCCTTCAGGAAGTTGACGGCGCGTCGCTCCAGCTCGGGCTGGCGGACGCTCTCGAGCAGGGTGCCGATGCCGAAATCCACCGGCCACTGCCGCAGCTTGCGGGTGGTGAAGACGGCTAGGGGCTCGCCGTCCTGGCCCATGCAGACGCAGACCTCATAGTGATTGGTCGCCGGGCCCGGAACGATTTCCTGGAGGGTAACCGCCAGGTCATGGCGGTCAGCCTGCTCCAGAGCGGGTTTCAGTTCCGCTCGCGTCTCCAGCCGCAGCCCCTTGTTGTGGAAGACCGGCCGCCAGAGGTGCGAGTGGGCCGGCTTCAGAAAGGCGGGGAAGGCCATATCCTCCGCCATGGCCAAGAGCGCGCAAGGGTCGTCGGCGAAGAGGGTGCGGGGACAGGCGATCCCATGGCGCAAGGCCAGGCTCACCTGTCGGCGCTTATCCACCATGGCCTCCACCACCTCTTCGACCGGCAAGATGAAGAGATAGGCCGTCTCCAGCGCCGCTCTATGACGGGACATGAAGAGCAGATGCGCGTCGCTTGTAGGGATCAGAACGGGCCGGCAGCGGCGCGGCGCGGCTTCGAGCAAGTAAGTGCGGAGCGCCGCCCCGTCGCGTTCCGGCGCCGGGGCAGGAAAGGTCTTCGCACGTCTGGAGAAACGGCCGGGCTCGGCTTTTTCCGAGCCGAAGCCGGAGACCTCGACCCCGGCCTTATACAGGGCGCGCAGGGTGGCCAGTCCCGTCACGCCCAACCCTAAAACAAATGCCGGGGCCCTATTCTCAGGTTCTTTCAAACCCATAGGAAATTAACCAGAATTATTTATCAAAACCCACTTTTTTTACTTCTTGGACTATACCGTTCTGTGGGCTTTGATTCCACCGATTTAGCTCCATATCCTTCCGATTCGCCATCCTTGCATTTGGGCGGAGGTCATTAGCCGGCGACTGCTCACTTGCACCGGCGCCGTCCCTCGGGCAGGTTTCCTGCCGCCATGGACGGCGACCTCGAGACCAACGTTATCGGCGCTGACGCGGTCAGGCTGGTAATCCACTTTAATCATCTTTAAGGCGACGCTGGCTACCCATTCCGATCGCCAAGCCCCAGCGGAAACGCAGCGCCTCGGCAAGACAAAGAGTGGGTGCTGACCTTAGGGCGGCTCAAAAAAGTCATGGTATCGTTCGATTAACTGGAAAATATTTTTAGGTGCGGAATGGAAGGACTTGCGGCAACGCTATACGGCATATCAGGCATTCTATTGCTTTTTCTGGGCGTCCCCGCGCTTGTCTGCCTGGCAACCGTCTTGCGCAACCGTCTGCTGGCAAGAGAGGTGCTCTCGAGGCGATTATACGTTTTGGGTACCTTGGTAATGGCAATTGTCCCACTATTGGTCATCGAGGCGGCCATCGTCCTACAGGCGAATTTCGTCTATGACGGTAACTGTTACGGCTTCACGGATGGCTATTGGCCGTGCTCAAGGGCAGATTTCGTGATAGCGGATGCGTCCTTTGGCCTTTTCATTCTGATCCCAGTCGCCCTCCTTCATGTTCCAGCAACACTGCTTGTATTCTTTCTCGGCTGGCGCCGGCGGTATTCCCCTGGGTCGGCGTAGCTTCCTCGCAATAGCTCATGATGCCTTCCCAAGAATCGGTTTAGGCATAGACCAACTGAATGACGCCTTGTGGCTATTAGGCGACTAAATGAAGGGTCGGTGGTCGCGTCCGCTCTCAAGGGATGAGCGGGCAGTCTTGGCACGAAATCAACGTCAGCCGTGAAAGCAGACATGGGACGACCGCTTCACCAACGAAAGCGGGCGGTTTCGATGAGGCCGCCGGTCGTCGCCTTTTGACCCGAAAGGGACAATCCGCGTCGTCCGCCGCCTAGTCCCTAAGCCATCGAAGATCAACATTGCCGCCTTGCCGCCGCGAGTTCGTGATCGGCGCCAAATTGACTTTACGATGGCCTCGCCACAAGCTGGAAACTCTTCAAGGGGAGCTTCGGCAAGAGGCTGAGAGCCGCTGTGGCGAGGGACGCGCCCGTGCGGCGACCCCTCTTGAAGCTGATCTAGTTGGTACTGGCGAAAAGATGGAGCTTGGGGCGCCGCTCACCGAATGGTACTTCGTCCTCCGGCAGGTGGCGGCCATGCGTGGGAGTTTCCGACCGTGAGTTACGAAATCCCTTTTAGGCAGGACCGTCTGGCTTTTTCCGAGCTTGGCCGCCGTGCCGTCGGCAGCGTCGCAGAGTTCCTGAACGCCCGTCCGGAAAGAGCCGTGGATAGGGCCGTGCCGCCCGCCGACCAGCGCGCGTTTCTCGCCAACATGGCGCTGCCGGAGGAGGGTGTCGCTGCCGAGGAGATTCTGTCGTTCCTGAAAGAGCGAATCATGCGGTGGCCCATGCCCACGGGGCATCCGCGCTCCTATGGCTGGATCAATTCGCCGCCGGCGCCCATATCGCTGCTGGCGGACTTGGTGGCGGGGACGCTGAACAACGGTCTCGACGGCTACGACCACCCAAGCATCTTCCTCATGCACAGCCTCGGGCGTTGGCTCATGGCGCTTTCCGACTTTTCCGGAGAGAAAGATAGCCTAGCGCTGCTGTTCAGCGGTGGCTCGGCGGCGAACCTGAACGCACTGGCCGTCGCCCGCTACCGTGCGGCCAAGGAGGACGGCTGGAATATCCGGGAGGAAGGCCTGCAGAGCGCCCACCCACCCTTGGTCGCCTACGCCGGCGACCAGGCGCACAGCTCGATCCAGCGCTGCGTAGAAATGCTGGGGATCGGCAGCGCGAACCTGCGCACCATCCCGTCGGACGACAGATTCCGCATGCGCCCCGAAGCGCTTGCCGAGGCGATCGAGACGGACCGGCGGGCCGGCCTCAGGCCGTTTTGCGTCGTCGCCGCGGCGGGCAGCACCAATACCGGCGCTATCGACCCGCTGGCGGACATCGCCAGGGTGTGCCGGGAGCGCGGGCTTTGGATGCATGTGGACGGCGCCTACGGTGGCATCGGCGGCCTCGATCCGCGGTACGCGGAGGCACTTTCCGGGATGGCGCTCGCCGATTCGCTCACCCTCGATCCCCACAAGTGGCTGCAGGTGCCTCTCGATTGCGGCGCGCTGCTCGTGCGCGACCGGCAGATGAACCGGGAAGCCTTCTCGCTGGTGCCGGACTATCTGGTGCCGCCAAGCGACGAGGCGGACAGCGTGCCCTGGCCCTTCGAGTACATGTTTCAGCTCACCTATGCCGACCGGGCGCTGAAGACCTGGGCCGCCATCGCCCGTCTGGGGCGCGAGGGGGTCAGCGACATCGTCTGCCGCTGCAACCGTGCCGCCGACGCGTTAGGCCGGGAGATCGATGCGGCGCCCGATCTGGAGTTGCTGGCGCCGGTATCCCTGTCGGTGGTGAATTTCCGCTATGTGCCTCCGGCAGACGGACTGGACGCCGCGGCGCTGGACGCTTTGAACAAACGCCTTTCGGCAGAAATCTCGGCGTGCGGAGAGGCGCACGTGCCGACAACGCGAGTCGACGAACAGGTGGCCCTTCGCGCTTGCTTCCTGCATTACGAGAATACCGAGGAAGATGCCCGCCATCTGGCCGCCCTGGTGCGGCGCGTTGGCGGCGAATTGGCGACTGGCGGGACTTAAGCGTCACCGGCGATGATGCCGGCGCTTTCGCCGCCGTCCAGCGTGAACACCTGTCCCGTCGCGTATTCCGCCTCGTCGGAAGCGAGATACGCGAAGAGTCCCGCTGTTTCCTCCGGCCGTCCGTGGCGGCACAGGCGGATGCGGTCGTTTTTGGTGGACGGAAAGTCGATGTAGAGGAGTTGTCGAATGTCCGCTGTTGGCTATACGCGGACGTTAGGAGGGCACCATCCCGGCGTCCGCTTACAGCGTGAGACCGGTAGCCCAAATCGAGATGTCGGCTTTTCCAAAAATAGCAACTGCTTGGCCCCCGGAAGCAGCCGCCTAATGTCCGCTCGCCTTATCAGCCCGTTGACGAAGTCGGCTCTGGGCGTGAGGGGTCTGATCTGATTCATTGAGGCCCTGCTTCAACGGGAGGGGTCGGCGATGGCGATGGGACAGCAGAAGGGTCGTCAGGTGGATTTGATGGTCGGCTGGTCGGAGATGCCGCGCTCGCCGGGTCATGTGTTTTACGACCGTCTGCAGTCTGTGCTGGTTGAAGCCGACTTCGACGCCTTCGCCGAAGCGACGTGCAAGCCCTTCTACGCGGCGAAGATGGGGGCTCCGTCGGTTCCGCCGGGGCGCTACTTCCGCATGCACCTGGTGGGCTACTTCGAGGGGATCGACTCTGAGCGCGGGATCGAATGGCGCTGTTCGGACTCCTTGTCCCTGCGTGAATTTCTACGGCTCGAGGCGCGCGATCGGGTGCCGGACCATTCGTGGCTGTCCAAGACCCGGAGCCGTCTTGCCCATGAGGTTCACGCGGAGGTTTTTGGCTGGGTTCTGGCTCTGATCGCCGATGCGGGCTTGGTCAAGGGTGAGCGCATCGGCGTCGACGCCTCGACTATGGCGGCCAACGCGGCGCTCAGGTCTATCGTGCGGCGCGCCACTGACGGCTGTGCGGGGGGCGAGGGCTACCGGGAGATGCTGGAGCGTCTGGCCGCGCAGAGCGGCATCGAGACGCCGACGGCGGCGGACCTGGTGCGCCTGGACCGGGCCCGCAAGGGCAAGAAGCTGTCCAACGAGGACTGGGTTTCGAAGAGCGACCCCGAGGCCAAGATTGCCAAGATGAAGGACGGCACGACCCATCTGGCCTACAAGCCCGAGCACGCGGTTGACCTGGACACGGGCGCCGTCGTGGCGGCGGAGCTGCACCCGGCCGACGAGGGCGACACGACGACCATCGAAAAGACGCTGTCGGCGGCCCAGGAGAGGCTCGAGGCGGTGGATGCGGCACCGACGGCAGAGGACCCGGCCGAATGCGTCACCGACAAGGGCTATCACTCACGGGCGGTCTTGAAGGCCCTGGACGACGGTCCCTGGAAGACGCGGATCGCCGAGCCCAAGGCAAAGGGCTTCGCGCGCTGGCGCGGCGACGAGGCGGCACGGCGCGCGGTCACTAACAACCGGGCGCGGCTCTTGTCCCAGGTCGCCCGGCAGGCCTTCAAGCTGCGCGCCGAGATCGTCGAACGCTCCTTTGCCCACAGCCTCGATCGCGGCGGCATGCGACGAACCTGGCTGCGCGGGCGCGAGAACGTGCACAAGCGCTACCTGCTCCACGTCGCCGGCCACAATCTGAGCCTCCTGATGCGCCAACTGATCGGCGCCGGCACCCCGAAGGAGGCCGTGGCACGGGGATATATGGTCATTTTCCTCATTCTGACGCCTGACGGAGCGTTCCTAGTCACACTCCTTGTCTTGCAGAGCGCTCAGCTCGATTTTGCCGCCACATTTCTGCCCCGCCAGTGAGCGCCGACAAAGAGGCCCTTTTTCAACGGGCTGTTATGACCGAAAATGACCCGAAGGAGAAATACCGGATCGATGCTTATTGCAGCGAAAGGTGCTCCGCGAGAAACAATTTAACCCGTTCTGCAGCGTCCTCGTGCGCTTCCTTGTTGTACTGAAGCCAGTAAGTCCTGCCCAACGGTCCCCCAAGCGACAGACCCTGTTGAAGCTCCGGCACATCGAAAGCATGGAAGACGCCAGGATATGCGATCAGCTCAATAGAGGCACCGCCATTTCGGCTTTGAGCTTTCAGCTCTTGGCATCGGTTAAGAGGACTCCATTCATCAGCCTCACCTAACAGAATGAGGATAGGCAGGTCGTAATCACCACCGCTGAAGCAATAGGGATAGAACACAATAGTTGCCTTGAAGCGCCGAGGAAGCCGGGCTGTTATGCCGATATTGTTGACCGCTGCCAAAGCCGAATTACCCCCGTGCGACCAACCGACAACGCCGATCCGATCTCGATCAACAAACGGGAGCCCTTGCAAATAGGCCAGCGCCCCATGGGCATCTAACGCGCGCGTTTGTGGTGAAACGATCCCCATCGGTTCTTTGCAAACATTGAAGACGCTTCGCGGACGTAAGCTATCTAGTATCAGCGTGACATAGCCCAGTTCGGTCAGCTGCGAAGCCCAGCGCGCATGCGTTGGGTGAATGCCGGCACAGCCATGCATAAGGACGACAGCAGGAAATGGTCCGGTTCCAGCCGGCTTGCTAAGGTGCCCCCACAGAGGAACTCCTAGCTCTTGCTTCAGTTCTTTGCCTTGAGCTTTCGCCTGGCGCAGTTTGAAGGGGCTAGGAGGCAGTACTGCAGTGGTGAAATGTACGACATCTGTCGCGTGGACCGGCGCTTGAAATCCCGAAAGCATCATCGCTGCAAGGCAGGCTAATGTTAGAGTGGACATTCGCGATGTCATGAGCTTGTGGTCTCCTGCCTGGGTCCTGACACGGTGCCAGCTGGTCCATAGCATCCTGCCACGCAAACGACGATGCTGGAACTCTGGGATGTTTAGGTCTGGTCCTGGCTACAAGGCGACGAAATGAGGGGTCGGTCAGCGCGTCCGCTCTCAGGGGATGAGCGGGCAATCTTGGCACGAAATCACCCTTAGCCGAGAAAGCCGACATAGGACGACTGCTTAGCCCTCGGAAGCGGACGGTTTTGACGAGGCCACCGATGGTCGCCTTTTGACCCTAAGCGGTCCTTTGATTTCTCTAATACCAACGCCAAAGAACAGGCCGAAACCAGACTCCTAGGCAATGTTCTTGACAGAAAGACGCTACATCTTTATCGCCGAAATCTGCCATAATTTGAAACTCAATCTAGGGAGGGGAAAGAATGCGGTTGTTAGCTTCTATTCATGCTGTCGTGATGACTCTGGCGTTGGCATTAACGACCATGACCGGTGCCGCCCTCAGTGCCGAGGCGCCAAAAGACGCCACAACAGCCACCAAGGCGGCGAACGACAAGCTTCTGGAGGAACTGCCCTTCGATAACACCCAAGCCTTCAAAGACGCCCACAAGGGTTTCATCGCCCCCCTGCCTGATGAGGCCGTCAAGGGCAAATCCGGTAACGTGATTTGGAACCCCGCACAATACAGCTTCATCAAGGAAGGAGATGATGCGCCCGCCACGGTAAATCCAAGCCTGTGGCGCCAGTCGCAACTGATCACTATTTCCGGCCTTTTCGAGGTGACCGATGGAATTTATCAGGTCCGCAATCAGGATCTGTCCAATATGACCATCATCGAAGGGGACAAGGGTGTTGTTGTTGTTGACCCCATGATTTCCATGGAAACTGCGAAAGTGGGTATGGATCTCTACTACGAACATCGTGGCAAGAAACCTGTCGTTGCGGTGATGTATACCCACTCTCATGTTGACCATTATGGTGGTGTCCGCGGAGTAGTTGATGAGGCCGACGTCACGTCTGGCAAGACCAAAATCTTTGCACCGGTCGGGTTCCTCGAACACGCGGTCGCGGAAAATGTCATGGCTGGGACGGCCATGAGCCGGCGGGCCAGCTATATGTACGGCAATCTATTACCGCCGAGTCCCAAAGGCCAAATAGGTGCCGGTCTTGGCACCACCACCTCGGCAGGCACAGTCACTCTGATCCCGCCCACCGACATTATTGATCACACCGGACAAAAGGCTGTGGTCGATGGTCTGACCTATGAGTTCCTTTACGCACCCGGCACGGAAGCGCCAACCGAAATGCTGTTTTTCATCCCGGAAAAGGGGGCGCTGAACGGGGCCGAAGACGCAACCCATACGCTGCACAACACCTATTCCCTGCGTGGTGCAAAGATCCGCGAGCCTCTGCCGTGGTCCAAGTTCCTCAACCAGGCTGTGACATTGTGGGGCGACAAGGTGAAAGTCCTCTACAATATGCACCATTGGCCGGTGTGGGGGCAGGACAAGGTTGTAGATCACCTGAAACTGCAGCGCGATATGTATCGATACATCAACGATGAGACCCTGCGTTTGGCCAACCACGGCTACACCATGGTCGAGATCGCCGAGATGTTCAAAATGCCGGAAGCCGTCGCCACCAATTTCTCAAATCGTGGCTACTATGGCTCGGTCAATCACAACGTAAAAGCAACCTATGTACTCTATCTGGGCTGGTTCATCGGCAATCCGTCGACCCTGCACGAGCTTACGCCGGTTGAGGCGTCCAAACGCTATGTGGATATGATGGGTGGTGTCGATGCCGTGGTGGAGAAGGCGCAGGCCTATTACGACAAGGGCGACTATCGCTGGGTCGCCCAAGTGGTCAATCACGCCGTCTTTGCCGACCCCACACACCAGGGGGCGAAAGACCTTGTTGCCGATGCTCTGGAGCAAATGGGGTATCAGGCCGAGTCCGGTCCTTGGCGTAACTTTTATCTCACCGGTGCCAAGGAGCTTCGCGATGGGGTGGCTAAACTACCGACTCCCAACACCGCGAGCGCGGACACCATTCGGGCCATGAGCTTGGATCTGTTCTTCGACTATTTGGGCATGCGGCTCAACGGCCCGAAGGCGGACGGCAAGCAAATCGTGCTGAATTTCGATTTCACCGATACCAAAGAAAAATACGTAATCGAAATGGTGCACGGCGTTCTCAACCACACGTCTAACAGCCAGGTCGATGATGCCGCTGCAACGATCACGCTCACCCGTGAAGCCTTGAACCAGATCGTGTTGAAGCAAACGACCCTGGAAAAGGCCATCGAGTCCGGCGACGTGAAGATCGACGGCAGCAAGGCGAAATTGGACGAGATGTTATCCTATCTGGACAGTTTCGAGTTCTGGTTCAACATCGTAACGCCGCACAAAACGTAAGTCTAAGAACCTGGGCGGAGCCTTACCACTTCGCCCAGGCATTGCCGCCCGTTCCTGAGTAGGTCGAGCGCCGCACGCTGTGTTCGAACGTCTCCTCATGGCTAGTTCCTGACGAAATCGGGCCTACCGCAAAGCGTCGGCTCTAACCCCGAATGCGGAACTAGATCGGCGGAGAATTGGATGGGCCTGCGAAAGCCGACATGCGACGACCGCTTACCCCTCGGAAGCGGGCGTCTTATGTCCGCTCGGGTTATGACCGCCTGTGACCCATTGCGGTCTTTCAAATGTGTGAGACCAACCTGAGCCGCAACCGATGAATTAGCTTATCCGCAAAAATAGATGGAGAAGCACCTACGCAGGATTGGCGTGTGATCATCCTCTAAACAAACACAAAGCTCGACTGGTCTATAGCTTGAGTAGCAGACGCGGGACCGGCGCATCATTGACCCCCCTTGCAAAGGTGTAAGGCGCATACTTTGTGCCTGCTTGATGATCCCGCAGATTGGACAGCCTTGGGGATGGGTCTTATTGGTGTGGTTGGCGGGTGTTTGGTTGACTGCCCCATGAAGGCGCTCTGCACCCCGAGCAAGCAGCGCCGCGTCTCGCGCTGGGAGCACGAGGAGGTTCTCGAAGCCGTCCAGCAACGGCTCGACGAGAACCCGCAGGCCATGCGCGATCGGCGCGAGACGGTCGAGCACCCATTTGGCACCATCAAGGCTCGGATGGGGGCGACGCACTTCCTGATGAAGGGGCTGAAGAACGTCCGCACCGAGATGGCGCTGAGCGTGCTTGCCTACAATCTGACGCGCGTCATGAACATCTTGGGTATCGTGCCGATGATCCAAGCGATGAGGGCATAGGCTCCTCAGCTCGCGCCTGCTGACGACTGCTCAATAGCCGCTCAGAACGCCCCATGGCGCTCATAGGACCTATTCCAAGCCCCAAAACCCGCAAACGCCCAAATCACTGTTCGGTTCCACCACCGGACTGCCGCCGTCAGGCCCTCGCCCATGTTTTTACACGCCCAAGACCCAAAGCGATCATTTCGATTTCTTCAATCCATTCTGATCGGTCGGCATTATGTTCTTGCGGGTTCTATGCAATACAAATCAGCAAAGCGGGAGCCATAAAGGGAGACAAAGCATGGCGGTGGAAACGGATGTCATCATCATTGGCGCGGGTGCGGCGGGCCTGTCGGCAGCCAAGGAATTGAGTCGAAATGGCCTGACATACACGGTGGTCGAGGGATCCCATCGTATCGGTGGGCGCGCGTACTCTGAGGAAATCGCGCCCGGCGTATGGTTCGATCTCGGATGCGCCTGGTTAGTTGGCGGTGCGGCCAATCCTTTTACTGCCATCGCTGATGAGTTGGACATCACCCTGAGTAAGGACAAGAGCCATCTGTTCAGAGAACAGAATCACAGGTATCAGCGAAACGGCGAGCCCCTGAACGATGATCAACGCGCCGCCTGCTTTCAATACTATGACGATAGTTATAAAGCGATCACAATCGCTGCCGAACAAGGTCGGGACGTGGCCATTAGTGATGTAGTTGATATGGAGGGCGAGTTTGCGACACCCCTTCTGGGTGGCATAGCGTCAGCTTGGGGAATGGATATTGATCTCGTTTCAACCGCTGACTCCGCCAGCGCCACTGGCGAACTCGGCTTTCAGGCACTGAACGGTTACGGAAACCTGGTTGCGGCGTGGGGCGCTGATGTTGCTGTGTCACTCAATACCCGCGTTGAGCGGATCGATTGGTCGGGCCATGATGTGAGGGTAGAGACGCCCAAAGGCACCATTGCGGGACGCACAGTCCTGAGCACGGTATCGACGGGAATTCTGGCATCCGGCGATATCCGTTTTACCCCGGACCTGCCGGATTGGAAAACGGAGGCCATCAACAATCTGCCCATGGGGACAGAGAACAAAATGGGTATCCACTTCGACACCGACGTGTTCGGTGCAGATGGTCGTGGTCATTACAGTACCTGGAATGACGATGGAAATTCAGCAAAAGTTGACGCTAGCGTCATGGGGCTCAATACTGCCGCTGTGTTTGTTGGCGGTCGTCGCGGCGTCTGGCTCGAGAAACAGGGCCAGCAGGCCTGTCATGACTTCGCTGTTGATAGGGTCGCCGATATTTTCGGCAACGATATCCGCAAACACGTAAACCGCTCCATCGTAACAGCCTGGAACACAGAGCCCTGGACCCGGGGATCGTGGGCATGTGCCAGCCCCGGGCAAGCACACCAGCGCGCCAATCTGGAACGTTCTGTCGATGAACGCCTGTTCTTTGCCGGTGAGGCCACCGTCTATGGTGGGCAAGGCACATGTCACGGGGCGTACCTATCCGGCATCCGGGCGGCAAGGGAAATCGCCAGACAGTTGAATGCCGGGCCATAGCCAAAAGATAACCCGCCGCCACTATCCTGCGATTATTGATCGTCTGAAACAGGTTTGTATTCCATGGCAGCAACAGTTGCTTCATCAACTGTAACCCCTATCCCCGGTTCCTGGGATAACGCAATACAACCATCTTCATCCAGTTCAGAGGGAAAGCTTGAGAATGAATTGGAGGACGCCTCAAAACGGGAAAAGTATTCCACCAGCGTAACATTTGGTATGACGGCGGCCGCCTGCATGGCGGCGGCGAGGCCAATGGTCATGGTGTTGTTGTTGTGAACGGAAACGGTGACGGAAAAGGCATCCGCCATGGCCGCGATTTCCGTGGTGCCCAGAATGCCACAAAGGGTGATGTCAGGGTTCAGGGTATCGGCTGCCTTGTGTTCAAGAAGGCGACGGAAATCCTGTTTCAAATACAACGTCTCACCTGAAATCACGGGCAGTTTTGACTGGGTACGGATACGGGCAAGTGCCTCCACATCGGTTGCAACGGCGGGATCCTCAAACCAAGAAACCTTATGGGCGTGGAGCGCATCAACAATCTGAGGCAGGTCTTCCTCACGCATCCTGTACCACATATCAACAAAAACTGACACATCGGGACCAACCGCATCGCGCACGGCGTCGAGGCATGCGATGCCGTCACCCACGGTGTTGCCATACAGAAAGGGATAGACTTTGACGGCCCTGAAACCCTGTTCTGCCTGCTTTGCCGCGAAGGTCGCAAGCTCATCCGGTGATCGTGGGACGTCACTCCAGCAATTTGCGTAAACACCGATACGGTCGCGACAGGGACCACCCAGAAAGCGGTGCACCGGTGCGTTCAGAGCCTTGCCAACGATATCCCAGAGCGCAATCTCAACACCGACCGCTGCCGCCGCGGTTTCATTGCCGCCACCGGGACCGGTGATGCTGTCCAACGCCGTTGTCATGAAGCGTTTAATGCAGAACGGATCCATACCGTCCAGGGTGGGGGACAACTTGTGAACCGCCGAGGCAATGGAATGCTCACGTTCGTGGAACGTATAAGCCTGTCCCCAGCCTTTGATACCTGCATCGGTTTCCAACTTGACCAATACCCAGGCTTCTCCGGGACCCCACGAAGTCACAGATAATTCGGATGGCACGATATATGTTTTGACAGCCGTAATTTTCATAAGCGTGAATCTCGCCTTATTCGCTACCGGATAATCCGCACATCCTGTGGCGTTCTTCAATCATGGAATTCATCGAATTACTATCACGCAGCATATTCGTTACAACCACCGCCACCCATGGCAGCACACACAGAATACTTCAATGAAATGTCATTATAATTGCAATCAATAGCATCATCAGCGGAAACCACCAATGTCTCCTCATGGCTACGAGCCGAAGTTCGGGCCACCGCTCGGAAACAGCCGCTTTACCCCCAGGAGCTGATGTTCAAAATCCAATGTCTGCTTTTTCGGGATTTCGTCAGCTGTACCCCCAGGTGCGGGCGCCCAGGATGGCGGTGCCAATAGTCCGAAGGTGACCCACAACGGACATTCAATGGGGTTCGCGACCGGGACTTTGTTCCCCGAAACCCGCCTTGCGCAAGCCATCGACGAGCAATGCGTTGGGCTCCGGCGACTTGTAGAGGGTCATATCTCCACGAAAAATGCTGGGCAGGAAGTCGGGCGCGAACGCCTTGAGCTCCGCCGCCTGGCGCGCGGCCTCGTCGAAATCGCCGGCGTGGCCGCAGCAGGCAATCATCAGCGCGCGCCGGATGGGCGCCTTGGGGTGAAACTGGATGGCGAGCTTACCCCATTCCTTTGTATTTTCGAGATCGCCGTCAGCGAAACTTGCTTGGGCGAGAGCGAGATAGGCCACGCCGAGCCAGATTGCCATGTCCCGCGGGCTCAGCCGAAGCCCAAGTTCAGCATGTTTCCTGGCCTCCTCGGTAAACCCCGTCAGCGATTCGCACATGGCCATCATGAATATGTTCATGGCGAAGTTCGGATTGAGCGCATGGGCCCTGCGATAATCCGCTACAGCTTCGTCATGTTCGCCACGGAAATGGTGGATGAGGCCACGCATCATGTAGGCGTGTGCGTTTGATGAATCGATTTCGAAAAGACGCTCGACAGCCGCCCAGGCGTGGTTCAGCGCCTCATCCGGATCGGCACTCCAGCGGTAGAGATATTGATCGAAATAGGCCATAGCCTGAATCCACAGTGCGTGTACGTTTCTGGGATCCTGTTCCAACGATTCTTTCGTTTTATCGATAGCTTGCTGGGTAACGTCCGGATTTCCCATCCGCAGGCCGTCGTAAAGCAGCGCTTGCGCCCTCAAAGCGAGGTCGTAGGAAGAAAACTTCGTGATCCCGACCCGACGAATGCGTTCCATCTCGGCCATCTCGATTTGCGGTGCGATACTGCCGACGACGTTGCGGGTGATCTCTTCCTGGAGATCGAAGATGTCCTTGAGTTCCCGGTCGTAACGTTCCGCCCAGATGTGACTTCCGCTCTCCTTGTCGATGAGCTGGGCGTTGATCCGTAGCCGATTGCTGGTCCGCCGGATGCTGCCTTCCAGCACATAGCGGACGCCGAGCTCTTGCGCGATCCGCTTCACGTCGACGGATTCGCCCTTGAAGGCGAAGGATGAGTTTCGCGCGATGACGAACAATCCCGAGAAGCGCGATAGCTCAGTGATAATGTCCTCGGTAATACCGTCGGAAAAATATTCCTGCTCCGCATCGTCTGACATGTTGGTGAACGGCAGCACGGCGATTGACGGCTTGTCGGGCAGTGGTAGCGCTCTCGCCGTGGCGGCCGTTGGATCAGCGGCCGCGTCGGTCCAACGGTACACGCTGACGGGCTCTGGGATGTTCTTGACTTCCTGTTCGCCCAGATCGTCGAAGTCGGCGTCCGTCTTCCCCCTGACTTGGCGGTAGACATCCCCCGATATGCAGATCCCGTCGGGCGCCGCAATCTCCTGAATGCGCGCCGCCACATTTATCCCGTCGCCGTAAATGTCGTCACCCTCGACGATGATGTCGCCCAGGTTGACACCGATGCGGAAGGCGATGCGCTCATCGTCTGGAATGTTGCCGTTGCGCTCAGCCATGCCACGCTGGACAGCGACGGCACACTCCACCGCATCGACGACGCTCGGGAACTCGACCAGCGCCCCGTCGCCCATCAGCTTGACGATGCGCCCGCCGTGGTTTGCGATCTCGGGGTCGATGAACTCGGCGCGGTGGGACTTGAGGGTGGCAAGCGTGCCGGCCTCATCCTCACTCATCAGACGGCTGTAGCCAGCGACATCAGCGCTCAGAATCGCGGCCAGCCTGCGTTCAACGCCTTGCCTTGCCACCCGTGTGCCCCCGGGTTCGCGTTTTTGATGATTGCAGTCTATGGAAGCTCGTAGGGCGAGTCCAACGGCCCAGTCCGAGTGCTCGCCGCGCATCGAGCTCGAATGTCCGGTGCTGGCTAAAGGCAGACGAAACCGGCCACCCTCCAGAGCGTCGGCATTACGCCCGAATGCGGAAATAGATCAGCGGCGAGTTAGGCCGGCCTGCGGAAGCCGACATGGGAGGACTGCTTACCCCTCCGAAGCGGGCGTCTTATGTCCGCTGTCGTTACGGCGGCAACTGACCCAGACCGTGTGAAAGCGCGTGGGTGGGGTATACGCCCTCGACGATCGGGGGAGATTTCATGAAGCGGTATATCGAGGGCGTGGATCGGGGGCAGAGCA